>Ga0315331_10000018_pt1 | contig 72214 bp, 79 predicted proteins | sample M160m34915metaG_FD_203456 | JGI IMG/M metagenome (GOLD analysis project Ga0315331, IMG submission 203456) | Ammonia-oxidizing marine archaeal communities from Monterey Bay, California, United States - M1 60m 34915 | ecosystem: Environmental > Aquatic > Marine > Intertidal zone | place: USA...
TGCGTCCCTTATAAACACCCTTTTTCCTTTGCCTTTGCGATGCCTTCCATCTGTCTCTCTTTGCGAAGGTTCGTCTCAAACTCACAAAAGACACCCAACATATCCAAGAAACATTATATGTTTCTCTGAGGTCACCCCCGGACATCCCTCGGATATGGCACCCAAGCAGACCTCTCAGACACCATGCTGAGGGGTCTTTTGAGTTGAGGTCGAGAAGGGTCAGAGAAACATGCTGGGGTCTTCTGTCGAGTGGATCTAAGTCTGTAGGATGTCGGATAAAATCGTTTAATATTGCTTAAAAACAATGATTTATATTCGACTCTCACCAGTAAATTCGGTAGAAAACTCGTATTCTAACATAACCGAATGAGGTGAAATCATGGTGCGTAAAGTCGCAATCTACACCCGTGTCTCAACCCTCGATCAGACCATCGACAATCAGTTGATCGAACTGCGTGACTACTGTTCCAAAATGGGATGGGAGATCACTCAGGAATACGCAGACGAAGGTTTGAGTGGAACCCTGTCACGGGAGAATCGTCCCGCACTCAATTCCATGATCAAAGACGCATATCGGAAGAAATTCGATTCAGTCGTCTGTTGGGGTATTTCGCGTCTAGGAAGTTCGATGAAGGAACTAATCCTGTTCCTCTCGGATATGAAGGACAGAGACATCGGTACCTGTTCAGTTCGTCAGGGTTTCGACACTTCGACCTCTATGGGTGAGATCATGTTCCAGTTCGTGGGAATTCTGTCCTCATGGGAACGTGAGATGATCAGAGAACGCACTGTCGCAGGTCTGGAGCGTGCAAAGAGGGAAGGTAAGACTCTTGGACGCAGAAAAGTCGCCAACGACACGATGACCGCAAAGATCATCGAACTGAGGACTGCGAAAAAATACATTCGTGCAATTGCGTCAGAAGTTGGTGTGAGTGTCGGAACCGTATCGAAGACCCTCAAGGTCGCATAATCGAGTGTTCAACAAAGGGGGTCTAAAATCGTGAATTTAGACCCGCAGAAACCCTACCTTTTTTGACCCCAGATTTATATTCGACATATGACCGTCTGATGAACACCCAAAACACCAGAAAGGAGAACCGATGGTCGTAAGTCGGGTGGATGAGGGAATCGCAATCCTACGCAATTGGAAACGAATGCCTGGTGGATATGACGCAATCTCTAAACGAGTGAATGCGACCTGCGCAGAGACGAGAGACGATGCGAGAGTTACGACTACCCTTTGATGTCGTATGGGAGTTGGTTGGGTATGCTGACTACTTTGCGCTTGAGGACGCATGACCCCCCGTCAAAATTGGAAAATTAATCCTAACCTACAAATGCAATAGATTTCCTGCGATAAACATCAAAGAACCCCTTTGGTCTCAGGAATATGTGCTCACTTATCTAATAGAAAGAACTAGGTGGTGCGCTTATGCCTGAAACTCAAAAGAATGTACTCGGCACTGATTTGGAAGTTTGCGGAATAGACCCAGTTACAGGGTTTTTTCGCGATGGATGCTGCAATACCGGCGCCGGTGACATTGGCACGCACACAGTATGCGCTGTTGTGGATGACCGGTTCCTTGAGTTCTCAAGGAGCAAAGGGAATGATCTCGTTTCACCCAGACCAGAGTATGGGTTCAAAGGTTTGAAGAATGGAGACCGCTGGTGCCTTTGTGCCATGCGTTGGGAAGAAGCACGTCGGGCAGGTTGCGCACCTCGGGTCAAGATGACATCAACCAATATAAAAACATTGGAATATGTGCGCTTAGAACACCTGAAAGAACATCAGGTCGATCTGCACTAGGTTATCTGCGTGAAATATCGCCCCCTACCGAAACTGGAAGGGGTATAGATGAAACTTCCCTGTGAAAAATACACCTCGCTATTTTTATGGGAACTAACCCACTAATCAGAGAATGCCGGATACTTCTTAAATGCGTTGTTTGGGTTGAGGTGTGTGTATCTAAACAATTGTCTTACATCTTTGTGTCCAGAGATCAGTGCTACCTCTGGAACGGACAGACCCATCTCGAAGAACTGGGAAACCGCCTCATGTCTCAGGTCATGAAATCGCAAATCTTTGATTTCTGCCTTCTTTTTTGCTCGCTCCCATGCGAGACGAAGGCAATTGGCAGAAACAGGAAACACGTGTTCGTGCTCCCGTATAAGTGCACTGAGGATTTTGACGCACTTTCTGGTTAGTGGAATTTTTCTATCCTCACCGTTCTTGGTGTCATAAAGCGATGCAAATCCGTTATCTAAATCCAAATCACACCATTTAAGTTTCAATATCTCTGAACGCCGCATACCTGTCTCGATTGCAAATTCAATAATAGATGCAATGTAGATATTCCGTTGAGATGAGGCGGCGACCAGGAGACGGTCCTTTTCGGTATCTATTAAGCGTCTGTTCCGTGCGCCAGAAATTTTAGGATATTCAATATCGTTAATTGGATTATAGGGAATACCATACCTCCAGTTTTTAACTGCCGTATCCAAAACCCTTTTTATCAGAGCAAGTTCAGAACCGACGCTTCCACCGGTCACTACTTTTAATCTGTCATCACGATATTGAATGAAATGTTGTTTGGTGAGATATCGAACATCCAGTTCACCAACCCGCCGCCTCGCGATGGATTTCAATCGACAGACTTCTGGGATTTTTCCTTTATGGGTAGGTGAAATTTCTTCTGCGTATTTCAGAAGAAGGTCTGTGAGCGATATCTTGCTATCGATTGGAACGTCTGGAACCTGAACAGAACGCAATTTCCGTTCGAGTTTACGGACCCAGATAACGGCATAAGATTTTTTAGAGAATGATTTGGTAAAGTTCTTCCATCCAGCAATCCTCACCTGAGCATTCCAAGATTTACCTCTTTTACGCACACAACCCATGATTTGACCCTTCACTGTGTCAAATCTGCGTCAAAACTGCATTTCCCCGAGGTCAGACTGATACCCTAATCTGGTAACCATCTGAATATATGGTGAATAGATTGGCGCACCCAGCAGGATTCGAACCTGCGACCTCTGCCTTCGGAGGGCAGCGCTCTATCCAGCTGAGCTATGGGTGCGGAAACCCAAGGACACTAGCGTAAGCGAGGCGGGAGACCAAGGGGTTTTGTTGGCGGCAAGTGGGACTTATTCGTCGGCTGCTTCTTGTAAGCGTTTCAACGCATTCTGGTCTTGGCCAGAGGGTAGTTGAGCATCTGGGTTGGTAATCCACGCTGCGATATCCGCGATAACGTGGACGCCGGCTTTGTCGCGGAGGAGCATGTGGCGGCCATTATCATATACGGCGATACGGTGTGGGGTCCTGCCTTTCAGCTGCGGTAAAGCCTTAAGTGCCCGCAATGTTGGCACTTTCGGCACCAGATCATCCTTCAGGCCGTAAAGCAGCAGCAGCGGCGTTTGCTGGAGGGCGGCACTGGCCTGGGCTTCGTCCATTAGGTTCATTAGGCCGTAGACCATGTCTATCCGCGTAGATTTTCTGACGCTTGGGTCTCGAGCCATGCGGCGGAGTTCGGCGATATTATCTGTTGGCGTGATGCGCACTCCCTCCCCCGTCAATGTATAGCCTGGGGTTAGGTGCGCGAATGCGTCCAAAGTTGCTGACATGATGCCTGGCATATGATCCCGCCCCCACACTGCCGGGCCGACGAGAATGGCACCTGTCGCTGCGTCCGGGGCGTCAGCCAGTGCCGTCATCGCAACCGCACCGCCCATGCTTAGGCCAAGCAAGTATAGTGGTATATCTGGCGCACCGGCGTTCAACGCTCTGGCAATAGCAATCGCGTCCTGCCGCATCCGCGCGCCACCGGCCCAGCGACCGGCATGCGGTGCCTGGCCAAAGCCGCGCTGGTCGTAGGCATAGAGCGTTATTCCTCCAGCAGCCAATTTTGGCCCTACATCACGAAAGGCGCCGCTGTAATCATTGAAGCCATGCAGCCCCAAGACAATTGCCTTGGGTGCCCTCTCCGGAATCCAGGAGCGCAGCGGCAGAGGCAAGCCATCAGCCGTGATCACGAAGCGGCTGGTGATCTCCCATTTACCAGGCCTTTCGCCTATTGGTGCCATGGCCGGCGCGGCACAAGCGGAAAGAAGTGCCAAGCCTATAAATGCGGCTGTGATCTGGGAAATGGTTCGGGCCATGGGCGCATTCCAATGCGAAGAGGCTTGCATCAGCGGCTGTGATCACCCTAACTCGCGCCATATGCAAGCCAAGGAGAAGCAGCATGCGGTTTGAAGTGACCGAATTATCCGGCGGCGTCACGGTCGTTGATGTGGATATTCAGCAAGTCGTGATAGGTGGATGGACCGGGCGCGACGCCGCTGCGGTTCAGCATCACATTGATGAGTTGGCGGAAATCGGCGTGCCTGGCCCATCGGAAACGCCACTGTTCTACAGGGTTGGCCGCGATCTGCTGACCCAAAGCCGCGTTATCCAGACGGTTGGCGATGGCGGCTCTGGTGAAGTTGAGGCCGTGGTGATCGGCACAGAAAGTGGGATGATTCTCGCCGCTGGATCAGACCATACGGACCGGAATGCCGAATCCTACTCGATCCCGCTGTCCAAACAGCTCTGCCCTAAGCCGGTTTCGACCCAGGCATGGCGGCTAGAGGATGTAATTGATGGTTGGGATGATATCGCCCTAGAAGCCGACCAGGATCGCGGCGGTGTCATGGTCGATTACCAGCGCGGCCCGCTTGCGGCATGCCGACGCCCGGAAGATTTAATCCAGCGTTATACAGATGGTGCCAACCTTGCAGTAGGTACAGCCTTGTTCTGCGGCACGATCCCCGTGATTGGCGGCATTGCTGGCAGCGATGCTTTCACGGTGCGTCTGGTCGACCCTGCCCGTGGACGCACCCTTGAACATAGCTACAAGATTGATGTTCTGCCAATCATCAGCTGAGCCTTATCAACAGTTGAGGATGGTGACAGAGGGCTTTCTAAAAGACATGCTGTCAACAACTGGCGGAATTGCCGGACCACATCAATATCAAGCAAAGAGAAGGCACGAATTCCCATGGGTGATGATAAGGCTGCCACAGCGGCGAAACTGTTGATGGATGCATGGGAAGCCGGATCACCGGTCCCTGGTCTGCCGAAAGACTGCACCCCATCGAACGAAGCGGAGGCCATTGCTATCAATGATGCCATTATCGCTGCCAATACCGCAAAAATCGGTGGCTGGAAAATCGGCGCTACGGGTGCTGCACCCCAAAAGGCACTTGGCTTGAGCCAGCCTTTTGTTGGCTATATCCGCGCCGCCAACGTAGATACCGGCGCGACCACATACACTTTTGCAGAGCTGAACCGCCCGATTATTGAAAGCGAGTATGCCTATCGCCTTAAGTCAGACCTGCTAGCCCGGGACAAAGACTATACCCGTGCCGAAATCGAAGCCGCTATCGGCTCGCTGATTATTGGCATGGAAGTCCCGTTGAGCCGCCTTGGCCCAGACCACGGCCTCGGTCCCTTGGCACTTGTCGCAGACCACGGCGGCACTGGCCGGTTTGTGATCGGCGCTGAATATGAGGACTGGAAAAGCATCGATACGATCAACCAAGACGTCGTGCTAACATTTCACGGCGCAGAAGCTGGTCGTGGCACCGGTGAAGCGATGATGGGTGACCCAGTCAACGCCGTTGTGTGGTTTGCAAACCATATGTCGGGCAAAGGCGTTGGCTTGAAAGCGGGTGAGTTCATAACGACCGGGTCCTGCACCGGCGTTATTCCTGCCCCTGGTCCAACCGTCGCGATTGCTGACTTCGGCCCAGAGGGCAAGGTTGAGTTGACGCTGAAATAAGGAGATCAAAATGCTAGATAAAGCAGCCCATCAGAGGGACGAGCTCACTCCTTATCGGGGGCCGACAAGTCCTTATGCGCTGAATGAAATCTTCATCCAGGATGCGTTCGCAAACGATGATGAGCGGCTTTGGATGCAGATGACGCCCTATAGCTGGTCGCGCCCGCTTTGTCTGAATGCGAGCCAGGGTTATTGGGTGCATCTCTCCAAATTCAGGGGCGACGGCGTGGTCTCATGCCACCGCCACCCCGCACCCGTGCATGGCTTTATTATTAAAGGCGGATGGCGCTATCTGGAGCATGATTGGGTCGCGACGGAAGGCTCGTACATATTTGAGCCACCGGGGGATATTCACACCCTCGTAGCGCTACCTGAAGTGGAAGAGAGTATCACGCTATTCCATAATACTGGCGCGCTCATCTATTGTGACGTGGACGGGAACACCAAAGGCTATGCAGACGTGTTTACCCGGATCGACGGCTATGCCAAGCACTTCGAGAAAGTTGGTCTTGGCGCTGACTACGTGAAGAACTTCATCCGTTAAGGAGTAATCTGATGTCTGATGTCATTCTGATCGTTGGCGCTGGTCCCGGGATGGGTGCCGCCATCGGCCGCCGCTTCGCCCGCGAAGGCTTTGAAGTAGCGCTGGCTGGCCGCACGCTTTCAAAGGTGGAAGGCCTTGCAGCAGATATCGAACGTGCGAAGGGTTTCATTTGTGATGCGACAGATGAGGCCTCTGTCAAAGCGCTTTTTGATGCGGTGAAGCAGGACATGGGTGAACCAAATGTCGTTGTATTCAACGCCAGTGGCCGTGTCCGCAGAAGCATTCTTGATATTGAGGTCAATGAGTTTGAAACGGCATGGCAAATAAGTTGCCTCGGTGGGTTTATCGTTGGGCGGGATGCGGCACGGATCATGGTGCCTAAGGGAAAAGGCACAATCCTGTTCACGGGCGCAACGGCTTCTCTGAAAAGCTATGCGAACTCTGCCGGTTTCGCTGTCGGAAAGTTTGGCCTGCGCGCGCTGTCATATTCGATGGCGCGGGAATTTGGGCCAAAGGGCGTTCATGTGGCTCATGTGGTCATTGATGGCGGCATTCGTACTGATAATCGCACGGATTACCGCCAGCATGATCCAGAAAATCCTGACAAATGGCTTGATCCAGACGCCATTGCCGACAACTACTGGATGCTGCACGCTCAACATCGCTCAAGCTGGACATCAGAGATTGATGTCCGACCCTGGGTTGAGAGCTTCTAAGATGAGCGGCCCCGTCAGTGTTTCAATCGAGGACGACATAGCGACGCTCATGATGGACGATGGTAAGGCAAACGCGCTTGCCCCTGCTATGTCCGCCGGCCTGAATGCAGGACTGGATGAAGCGGAGGCTGAGGGCGCACGGGCGATCGTGATACGAGGTCGGCCCGGCGTTCTCTGCGGTGGGTTCGATCTGAAACTCATCCGTGGTAAAGACGAAGATGCCAAAGCCGCAATGCGCGATGCCGGTATGGCGTTGCTAAAGCGGCTGTATCTACTGCCAGCGCCGCTGATTATCGCCTGCACTGGCCACAGTGTCGCCGCTGGCGGATTACTTTTACTAACAGGCGACACGCGGATCGGCATCCGCGGTGATTTCACGATTGGCCTCAACGAAACCCGGATCGGCCTGGCGCTGCCTATCACAGGCCTTGAATTAGCAAGAGACCGGCTAGAGGAAATCGCCGTCACACGCGCTGTCATCCAGGCCGAGCTCTACGATCCTGAACGAGCAGTGGCCGTCGGCTATTTGGATCAGGCAGTTAACCCTCGCGCATTCGACATTGCCGTTTCAGACGCTGCCCAAGCGCTCACAGCACTGGACCAGGCGGCTTATGCAGAAACGAAACGCCGTCTCCGCCAGCCGACGCTAGACCGGATCGCGGCAGCAGAATAACACCCCGAAACGCATTACAGCCCGCAAGGAGTGCCTGCGGGCCGTAATAGCAATTAGGAAGCTGTAACGCTCACTGGAAGCTGATTGTTTTCAAAGCTTTGTCGATTTACTTTTTTGACCAAAAGTGTGGGAAATCAGGTGGAGAGTGTTGGACATATATCATGGTGGCTTGGCCTTTGTTCAAGGTCACCGCGCCGCCCGTGGTCTCAATCGTAACTTCGTCATCCAATACCAAGACGCCGTGCACGGCGTCAATCTTGCTACCAACGAACAGTAATGCTCCCTGGACAATTTGCCAGCTTCTTTACTTGAATCATAAATGAATTCATCGATAATGCGACTGGCGTTTTTACCTAGAGTTAGCTGCGTACCACCGACCAAATTCGATTGCAGACGCGCGCGCGTTCACGCCATTGATATTCGTGAGGCGACGCTAGCCCGCCATGCCAGTGACCCTGGCCTCGCCGGAAAGTAGCGCAGCTGATTAACCGCCTGCATGAACACGCCGCCGCCATCGGCCTCGATATCGTATTCGCAGAACCTGACTAAACTTCCCCCCCCACCCAGCTTCTAGAAAGCCGGCAGGCGGACAGTCTAGTAGACGCTTCGGCTGGGGAGACGAAGCCTTGGCCAGATTACGATGCCAAACTTGCAACGACATTCACAGAAGCCCGCCTCGTCTCCAGCTTCAGGCAGCACGGCAAAAATAATAATGCCTGTCCGGCTTTGCGGGCCAGTATCACTGTCATCGGCGACAATCCTGTGAACAGCCTGCATCGCTATGCGTGTGCTGTCAGAAACCTGCCAGCAATGGAAAACGCTGCCATCGGCAATGGCAGCTTCAGCGTGGTTTCAGAAACGCACAAAGTGATCCGCCGCGTCCCCTTGCTGGCAGCGCTGAATGGCCAAATATTCCCTTCACTAATCGCAGAAACGCTGCATGTTGCCCTACGCGCGGACACCATCGATATCCGTTCCAAGGCTGCCGCGCAGGGCATGGGCGGGCCTGCGAGCGTGAATGCAACTAAGGGTCGGACGCGTCGATGTACCAGTGGGGCGCGATGGCTAGACCCGGGGCACTACACAGGCCGCACGCCTGTCTGATCCATCCCCGCATGGGAAATCATGGAGGGCAAAGGCGTCAATCCAGGAGACCGCTCTCAGCTACGAGGATACCCAGGGCTTCCCCGAAGCCTTTGAAACCTTGGATACAGAAGCTGATACAGCAACCATAACCCGCCTCGCCGCCAGAAACACAGACGACCCGCCAGTTTCTTTGCACCCAACACGCTTTGAGCAAGGCGAAGCCGGGACAGAAATCAAGATTACTTTACCGCTCCTATGAGCAAGCAATCGCGTAGATATCCTGGACGTCGCCTGGTAGGCGAATCTCGCTCCAGCTATCGCCGCCGTCTTGGGTCATGAAGACTTCGCCGTCATAACGGGCACCTATGACGACTTGGTCCGGCAGGCTTTTTGAGAGGCCGATGTTCATGATCGTGCCGTGGACTTGTACCTTGTCGAAGCGCGCCCAAGTTTTGCCGGCATCGGTCGATTTATAGACACCGCCGTCATGGCTTGCGGCTGACACCGAAAGTGCGGCGAACAGCGTCGCAGGATCGTGGGGCGATGCCTTAATGTCGCGACCGTAGGTGGTTGGCGAATAACGGCCGACTTCCATGTCATTCCAGGTCTTTCCAGCATTGTCGGTCCTAAACAAGCCTTTGCGCAGCGCCACGATAGGCTCATCTGGTTTGGCGGGAGCAATGGCGACGGCATGGCAATCCAGCATACCTTCTGCCCAGGTTTCCTTCTGCACGATCTGGCTTTTAAGATGCGGAAGCTTGGACAGCTCTACCATATGGTCACTGGTATCCGTCCAGGTTTGGCCGCCGTCTGTCGTGTGCATTGTGCCAGCGATTTCGCAGGCGGCATAAATTTCATCTGGGCGGGCAGGGTGCTGCGCCATGCGCATCACACGCGGCTCAAACGGGCCTTTGCACCGCATTGGCATGCCTGGGTTGGGCAATTTTGCCCATGTAGCACCGCGATCATCGGAACGGTAAATGTCAATCGGTGCGCCACCTGCATAAATCCTATCTGGATGGCCATCGATGGCGAGGAAGCTCCAAATCTGCTTGTCGGCGTCCGGGAAATCTGCTTTCTGGAATGAAGCACCGGAATCCGTGCTGCGCCACACGCCATTGGTGGTGCCAACATAGACAATGCTTGGGTCATCCGGATGCACATAGACCGTATGGGCAGGATGATCACCAAACACATGACTCCACTCACCGCCTTTTGAAGCGCGCCGGAACACGCCGACTGCGCCCGTCGCGTCAGGCCGCCCTATATACCCAGCCACGCCAGCAAAAATAAATGCTTCCGCCATATCCGGCCCCATTCCAAAATATGTTAATGCGAAACGTTAAGCCTGCCTGTGCAGCCGGTCAATTAGCCAAACGAACATAACCGCCCAGCCGCAATCGTCGCGGCAAGCGACGAGCTGCCACTATTCTGGACAATCGCAATATCTGCCCGCTTGCCCGGCGCTAGAACACCTCTGTCATCAAGGCCAAGCGCTCGCGCAGGATTAGTTGATACCAGCCTCCATGCTTCACTCAGCGGCAGCTTGCCATTACGGGCCAGAATGAAAGGCGCGTGGAGCAGGGCCGGGTAGTAGTAATCGCTTGCCAGGATATCGCAGAGGCCTTTCGCAGCGGACTCAGCTGCCGATTGCAGACCCGTATGGCTGCCGCCACGAACAACGTTAGGTGCGCCCAACACAATTGGATCACCCAGCGCTTTTGCTGCCGCCGCCGTCACATCGCCCATAGGAAATTCAGCGATCTTGGCACCTAGACTATGAAAGTGCTTACGGACTGCCGGTGTAGCATCATCATGGGAAAGCTGGGGCGTGTTACTCGCCCGTGCGGCCTCTGCCAACCGCGCAGTTCCTTCAGCACCTTCAGTATCCGCACGAACGGACACGCTTTGCACAAGGTCCAGAAACTCTGGCAGCGAAAGGCCAGAGCGATTGGCGTAGACGCTCATTTTGTTGTGGTCGCCCATATACCGCTGAATATGCGGCAGGTGATCATTGTAGGCGACGCAATCGACCCGGCCCGCAGCAATCCATCCGGCCGCTTCCTCCACCATATCCACATTGGCGGTCTCGAAGCGTAGATGCAAGCGGGTATCTGCAATAAAACCTCGCTTTAAGAGTTCAAACGCGGCCATGAAAGTACGACATGCATCGGCGCTGCGTAGGCCCGGTTCCCAGGATAGCGTGACGCCATGATATGCTGTTGTGATGCCATTCGCGATAAGCTGCTTATCAGTTTCATCCAATGCCATGTCCATTGGAAAATTGACGCCGGGGCGCGGCATTAACTGGCGTTCAAACGAATCACCATGGATATCCACAACGCCGGGCAACGCCAGCGAGCCCTTTGCGTCATAACGCATATCGGCATTAGCGGGCGCATCCCCAATACCGGCGATGCAGCCATCCTCGATAGCGATAGCGGCTTCAACAAACGCGCCATCCGCCGTCAAGACGCTGGCGTTTTCTATGATGAGGTCCATTGGCTTCAGCGCGCAGGCATACGAACTTCAATGGCCGCCGCTGCGATTACCGAAAAATCGCCGATGGCCTCATCATATGAGTCCAGTCCGCCAAGCACGGATGTTACCTTCACCTGGCCGACAGGAAAAGCAGATTTAAGCGCTTCGCCATCCACCTTGTCCGGTTGCTGCACGCCAATTGTGACATTCACTTCCAAGGAATCTTTATCGATCCCGAGCGTGCGGATAAAGCTCAGCGAGCTATGGCGAAGCGCATCTTCTACCGCGCGGTGCGCGGCCTTGGTATAGTCGCCGCCATGCAGATCAGCACCGCTGCCCATTTCCAGAATGACGCGTTTAGTGGTCATGATGCTTCCTTTATCGCTAATGCCGAAAGGCTGGACGCGATCGCCGCTGCCTCACGAATGATATCACGAATGACATCGCCTGCGGGCTTGATTACGGATGGATCGTTCAACATGCCCGCAATCTGGCCAACGACCGCCTGATGCTGACCTGCATAGTCTTCATCTTGATGTCGGCCCTGGCGGACAATACGTTGCAAGCGCTTCAATTCATCAGCGTCGGCACCGGACGTGCGCGCTGCTTCGAAGGCACGAATTTCAGGCGTCGCGAAGGCGCGCGTTGTTTTTCCAGTCAAGCTTTTGGAGACGATTGTGTCTTCTTCCCGCGTCGCAATGATCTGATTCGCATACCAATTACCGCCATTACTTTCTTCCGTACAGATAAAGCGCGTGCCGAGTTGCGCGCCAACGGCCCCCATCGCCAAAGCAGAAAGAAAGCCGCGTGCATCACCGATCCCGCCTGCTGCGATCACCGGAATTTTTACTGCATCCACGACCATTGGCACCAAGGGCAACGTTGCGACACCGCCGACATGACCGCCCGCTTCAGACCCTGAAGCCACAATAGCATCCGCGCCCTCAGCCTCAAGCCGAAGCGCATGACGCACCGTCGGCACGACTGGGATGACTTTGATGCCAGCTTTTCGCAGATCATCCACTGCGCGAGGGCCGGGGTCTCCCAGGCCCGTCGTCACGACAGGAACGCCCATCTCGATACAGATAGCCGCGCGCCGCTCCGTAAATTTTGCACCGAGCGGTGTAATATTTACACCGAAAGGCTTGGTAGTCATCACACGGGTTTCGTTGATCTGTCGGATCAAGTCTTCCTCTCGCTCGCCATAAGTTGGTAGCACACCGAGCCCACCCGCTTCCGACACTGCCGCCACAAGCATTGGCTTACCCGCACCCTGCATCGCGCCCATGAGGATAGGCAATTCAATATCGAGCAGATCACACAAAACTGTATGGAACATTCGCGTTCCCCCGGTAGACTTCACAGTGAGCATCATTATAAAAGCGGCTGCTCACGCCCAGAGGATGCTTCAAATCATGCAACTTTACAATTCGATCAACCAGGCGAAAGAAGCTTTCGTTCCGGCGGACCCGAAGCGCGTGACGATGTATGTGTGCGGGCCGACGGTCTATAATTATGCCCATATCGGCAATGCTCGCCCGGCAGTGGTTTTTGATGTTTTGTTTCGGTTGCTGCGGCGCAATTTCGGCACAGATCACGTGATATATGCCCGAAACATTACAGACATTGATGACAAGATGATGGCCGCCGCAGCAGAACGTGGTGTGAAGATGGCTGAGGTCGCGGCAGAATTTGAGGCGGCGTATCTGGAAGATATGTCTGCGCTCGGCGTAATGGCGCCGACAATGGATCCGCATGCGACGCACCATATTCAGGAAATGATTGATCTCGCGGCCCGGCTGATTGAAGCTGGTAATGCCTATGCCGCGGATGGCCATGTCCTTTTCAACGTTCCATCCTTCGCAGACTACGGGGAACTTTCCCGCCGCAGCCGGGATGAGCAAATCGCTGGCGCACGGGTTGATGTCGCACCTTACAAGCGGGATCCGGCAGACTTTGTGCTTTGGAAGCCATCACGGCCAGACCAGGAAGGCTGGGACAGTCCCTGGGGCTTTGGACGGCCTGGTTGGCACCTAGAATGTTCAGCCATGGCGGCCGCGCATTTGGGCAAAGTGTTTGATATCCATGGCGGCGGTGCTGACTTGAAATTCCCTCACCACGAGAATGAAAGCGCTCAATCCCGATGCGGCCATGGCACAGACCAGATGGCGCGCTACTGGGTCCATAATGGCTTCGTCAACGTGGACGCGGAGAAGATGTCCAAGTCCATCGGCAATGTGCTGTTGGCCCGCGACCTGTTAAAAGAAGCGCCAGGCGAAGCTATCCGTTGGGCCTTGCTTTCTGCCCAGTATCGCCAACCGCTTGACTGGACAGACGCATTGTTGGAGCAGTCCAAAACCAACCTGGACCGCCTTTATCGCATCCTTGCAGCCTTGCCGAAGGCTGACGCGCCTGCTGACCCACCTGCCGCCGTATTGGCTGCGCTGGAAGATGATCTGAATACGCCAGCCGCGTTTGCAGCCCTGTTCCAAGCAGCGCGCAGAGCAAAGACGGCAGAGGATCGCGCGAGCCTGGAAGCAGCAGGCGCGCTGCTTGGCCTACTCGGCCACGACCCGGATCAATGGCTCGCTGGCAAGGGAGTAGGAGACGTGGACGCGGCAGAAGTCGAGCGTTTGATCGCCGCCCGCGCCGCCGCCCGCAAAGCCAAAGACTTTGCGGAAGCTGACCGTATCCGCGACGCACTCACAGCACTTGGTGTCACGCTGGCGGATGGTACCGGTGGAACGACCTGGCGTGTCGGCTAGAAACTTGCCATTGATGCAACTTGTATCGTCGCCCGTGCTTGCCCGACGCGTTAGGCTGCAAGCGGGTTTGATGACTGAGTTCTAACTGATAAAGCGGTAGCCGCCGCGTGCAAGAAGCTGACTGACCTCCGCGCCCGTGTGCTTGATCTCACACTCTGCAATAGGTACCTGAATTCCACCTACCGGGACGGAGCAAAGGCGCAGATTTGTATTGTCGACTAGTTGCCAGATTAGCTGTATCGCCAGCCTGCAACGGACGGGAAACCCCTCAATCCAGCACCGTTGCCAGAACCGTAGGATGAGCCAGCCTATGCACACTCCCTCGCTTTCCAAAGCGTGCTTAGCACCGCAAAAGCAGCTGACGAAGCCTACCTTTCAGCCATCAAAAAGATCAAGGAAGCTGACCCCAAAAGCCCCAGCGCCGGAATGCCGAACGCGCACTGAAGGACCGACGCCGCAGCCGAACCGGTATGGCACCATGAACCCATGGTCGTTTGATGTCACTGGCGGAATGGGCCAAGCAAAACAAGCTTAACCCCAACCATAAATTGCCCTTAGCAGGGAATTTAGAGCAAGCAGAAAAGCACACCGACGATGCGATTCTGACGCTGCTATTTGCGGACGATCTGGATGCAAGTACTCGTAAAACTTTTAAAGTATCCTGGCTCTGGCGGGAAGAAAAGAGCGTCGAGTACGATGGGGCCACATATCATTCCCCAGCATCGGCCAGATACCGGCACTGCCTCCGCCAGGAAGCATTGTAGCAGCTTGGCTAGACCATTATCCATGTGTGTTCCACTTATCGGTTTGAGAACCCTCAGGGTGAGGTGAACTGCCTAATTGAGCGCCTGGTATGAAGCTGCCCGATCAGCAACTCCATAAACGATACAGCTCAAACCAACGGCTTCGGTTTCTTCAGGAAGAATACCAACGGGGCGGCGACAACGGTGACGGCGACGAGGAAAACGAAGTCGTTCAGAAAACCCATCATCATCGCCTGCTTGCTGACCAATGCTGACAACGCTGCGATCCCACCCGCCGTATCCAAACTCCATGGCAAGGATGATCCAAGCGCCTGCAGCGCCTCATTGCCGTAGTGAATATGCTCTCGAAGTTCCGAATAATTGATTTGTGTCGAGCGCACTAGGATCATCACCACCAGCGAGGTGCCAACGCTGGCACCAATCGCGCGGATCAATGCGAATAGTGACGCCCCTTCGACCCGCAGCTTCGGTGCCAGGGTTGAAAACGTCACGGTCGAAAGCGTTACCCACATAACGCCCATACCGAAGCCATTAAAAACAGTCACCCAGATGATCTCTTCCAGGCCAACGTCCGCGGACCACCCCGTCATCATGTAATTGCTGGCGCCGACGCAGATCAGCCCTGTCAGAATCAAATGTTTTGCCTGGAATCTGTCCGCCAAGAAGCCACCAGAGACCATGGCAATCATGGTGCCAATACCGCGGGCCGAGACGACCCAGCCAGCTGAAATCACGGGATAGTCCTGAATGTTCTGTAGGAAAATTGGCAGTACAAACAGACTGGAAAACACCGCTACCCCGAATGCAAAAATCAGACAGCACCCAATTGCGTAATTCCTATCCTTGAAGATCGCGAGATTCAGATACGGATTCTTGCCGGTGATGCAGTGAGCAATAAATATGTAGAACGCCAGCGCCGCCACGAAGGCTTCGACGATTATTTCAGTTGATTCAAACCAGTCCTGCCGCTCACCCCGGTCAAGCATGAGCTGGAAGGCCGAGACAGCGATAATCAGTGCTGAGACGCCAATCCAGTCCAAGGGTTGTGGGTGGCTTGGGGTTTTCGGCATGGTCGGGAAGATCGCCAGGAAGGCGATGATGCCCATAGGAATGTTCAGCAAAAACAGATAGCGCCAGCCATAAAATTCCGTCAGCACAGCGCCGATTGTTGGGCCTACGACGGGGCCTAGGATCATACCCATGGACCAGATGCTCATGGCAAACCCGTGCTTTTCACGGGGATATGTATCCAGCATAACGGATTGGGATATCGGCAGCAGTGGCGCACTCACCAAGCCTTGCAGCATCCGGTACAGTACCAATTGCCCCAAATCGACGGCTGTCGCGCAGAGCAGGCTGGTTATAGTGAAGCCGGCGATTGAGCATAGAAACACCGCTCGCCTGCCAATTTTCTGGGACATCCACCCCGTCAGCACTGTACCAACTGCGCTGGCAACGACGAAAGCGGTGATGACCCAACCGATCTGATCCGGCGACGCGGAAAGATTGCCCTGAATGCTCGGCAGCGCCACGTAGGCCGTGCTCATATTGATAGAATGCAGCAGTGAGGCCAGTAGCACTGGGACCGTGATCATAATGCGTTGGGCGCGCGTATAGGGCCCGGATGCTGGGAGCAATGCCATGAGGCTTGAGTTAAGGCAGGACGACGGGATTGTCACGCGCCTGCCTGCTCCTGTACGACTTAAAGCAAGAGCCGCCCGCAGTCAGAAAGTGATTCCTATCCCATGACCAAACCCATTATCGCCATTGGCTTGGAAGCAGACGCAGACCGCCGCGCCATCATAAGAGATGCCCTCGGTGATGCCGGTGACGCCTTATATTTGATGGATATGGAAGACGCCGAGCAGCGCGCCATGATGATAAAAGCAGACGCAGTGTTCATCGGTCACACGCGGCAATTGCCAGACGACGGCATTGGCCTTTCTGTCAAGACCTGCAAATTGTTGCAATTCTATTCGGCTGGTGTTGATTTCCTACCGCTGAAACAATTCCCTGAAGATTTGCCCATTGCAGGCAATGGCGGCGCGTTCGCTGAGCCCATGGCAGAACACGGCCTCGCCATGACCCTTGCCGCCGCCAAGCGCCTGTTCATTGAGCATGACAACCTGAAAACTGGGGAATTCAATCAGTTCGCGCGCAATAAAATGTTGGCGGGCAGCGTATGCGGCATCCTGGGATTTGGTGGCATCGGCAAAGCGCAGGCAAAGCTGATGCGCGGCCTTGGTATGAAAATCCATGCGATCAACCGCAGTGGCACCACTGACGAGGACGTTGATTGGATTGGCACGCCTGATCAGCTGGAGGAATTTCTGGCTGCCTCAGATGTCATCGTGCTCAGCCTGCCGCTCTCACAATGGACTGAGAAGCTGTTCAACGCCGAACGCCTATCCCAGATGAAGCCAGATGCGATCCTGGTGAACTTAGCCCGAGGCGAGATCATCGACGAAGATGACCTCTACGCACATCTCCAAGCCAACCCAGACTTTACGGCCTGCATAGACGCCTGGTGGGTTGAGCCTGTGCGCCACGGTAAGTTTGAGATGGGCCACACGTTCCTGGACCTGCCAAATGTGATCGGCTCACCACATAATTCCGCCAGTGTTGGTATATGGCGGGCCGTCGCCGTTCGCCGCGCTATTGCAAACATCGTACTGGCACTGACGGGCGAGGCACCGCAGCACCTAGTGCGTCCAGAAGAACGGATGCTCTAAATGATGCTGGCTGGACTGGTCGAGAAAGCGCGCAAGAAGCCCAATCTGCAAAGGCTTGGGCGGAACTGTACGGCGGAATTTGTCATCGGTATTGATGATGCGCGGCACCACATCGTCATCCGGGACGGCCTTGTAGCGGACGTGCTGGGAGGCCCGTTTAAAATGCGGCCCTACAGTTTTTCCATCTCAGCATCGGCGGTATCCTGGGCTGAATTCTGCAAGCTAAAACCCGCCCCTGGCTTCAATGACGTGTTCGCCATGACCAGCTATGGCCATGCCCAGCTTGAAGGCGATAGCGCCGTATTCCTAGAGTATCTCCGCTTCTTCAAGGATATTCTGGCCCTGTTGCGGGAGGACGCATGATGCCTTTCGCAATCGAACCAATCACTGGTCGCTACGCCCATATCGATATTATGGGCGAGACCTACCGGATATACTTCGAAGAAGCTGGCAAAGGCACGCCACTCCTTTGCCTCCACACCGCTGGCGCGCATTCCAGCCAGTTCCGCCATCTAATGTGCGATGAGGCCGTCACGAGCCGCTACAGGGTCATTGCGTTTGACCTTCCCTGGCACGGCAAATCCAATCCGCCCGTTGGTTGGCAGGATATGGAATACAAGCTGACAGCGGATTTCTACGCTGCAGCCACAATCGCCTTTGCCGATGCGTTGGAGCTGGACCGACCTGTCGTCATGGGCTGCTCAATGGGTGCTCGCTTGGTCGTCCGCCTCGCGCAGGAATACGGGCAGAAATTCCGGGCGGCTATTGGGCTTGAAGGATCAAACCGCCCCTCACCCTGGTGGGATAATTCGTGGCTGGAGAATGATGTATTCGCTCGTGGCGATTTCTGCGCAGCGCTCGTGTCCGGCCTGGCCTCGCCACACAGTCCAGCTGAATTCCGCAACGAAACGCTTTGGCACTATTACCAGAGCGGATCGAACGTGTTCAAAGGGGACATGCACTTCTTCCGCACCGACAGCCAATTCGAGGCCGATGGTGCGGCTGTGGACCCAAGTGCCTGCAAAGTCTTCTTGATGACCGGCGAGTACGACTATTCCTGCACGCCAGCAGACACAGAGCGCACCGTAAAAACCATCCCCGGCGCTGAGGCCATCATCATGCGCGAAATGGGCCACTTCCCCATGAGCGAGAATCCCGAACGGTTCCGGGAATATATCCTGCCCGTGCTGGACCAGATCGACGAGAAGGGCGATTAACGCATTTGACAAGCCTTAGGATTCGTATTGGATCAACGATTCCACCGGGATATCGACCTTGCTGCGCCCGTCCAAAAAGCTGAGTTCGATAATGCATGCGGCACCCGCGACCTCTGCGCCAACGTCCTGCAGCAGATCTACGGATGCGGCCAATGTGCCACCAGTTGCCAGCAGATCATCCAGAATGACAACACGGTCGCCCGGCTGCACGGCATCCGCCTGAACTTCAATGATGTCAGAGCCATATTCCAGCGCATATTCGTGGGATATGACTGCACCCGGCAGTTTGCCTTGCTTGCGGATCATTACAAAGCCGAGGCCGAGTTCCAGTGCCAAAGGGGCTGCTGTTAAGAATCCGCGCGATTCGATGCCTGCCAGCTTGGTCGGTTTCCAAGGGCTGACAATCTCCACCAATTGCTCAACGCTCCTCGCCCAAGCTTCGGCATGGGCGAGGAGCGTTGAGATATCGTAGAAGAGAATGCCGGGTTTCGGAAAATCAGGTATTGCGCGGATGTGATCTTTTAAGTTCATGATACGCCTTACTGGAGCTGGAACGGGCGGGAGTGTATGGACCGCGAAATCGTTCTGCAATCAAAGTCTTGAGGACCCAACAATGAACAAACCACTGCCAAATGAAGCAAGCGCAGTTATCGTCGGCGGCGGGATCGCGGGCCTGAGTTCGGCCTATCACTTGGCGAAGCAAGGCTGGAAAGATGTCGTTCTGCTGGAACGCAAGCAGTTGGCGTCCGGCACCACATGGCATGCGGCGGGTTTGGTGCGCTCCAATATCGGCTCCGCAACGCTGTCCAAAATCGCCATGCAGTCGCAGCCGCTCTTCAAGGAGTTGGAAGATTTCACTGGTCAAGCGACCGGGTTCAAACAGAACGGCAGCCTTGGCATCGCGGATAACCCAGCGCGCTATGAGGAGCATCGCCGCGCGGCTGATTTCGCCGCAGCACTCGGCGTTGAAGCGCATATGGTCGACGCCGCAGAGGCCGGCCGCCGCTGGCCCTTCCTGGAAACGGGAGACCTTCTGGGCGCACTTTGGTACCCGACAGACGGGCAGGTAAACCCGCTCGACTATGCAATGGCGCTGGCAAAAGGTGCGCGCCAGCTTGGCGTTCAAATCTTCGAGAATATCAAAGCGACCGGGCTGCAAACATCACGAGGCCACATTACCGGCGTTGAAACGGCGGAAGGCTTGATTACAACGCCCGTCGCCGTGAATGCTGCTGGCATATGGGCGCGGGAATTTGGCGCGCTGGCGAATACGCCCGTGCCGGTGCAGGCCTGCGAGCATTTCTATGTGGTGACAGAAGCCATCCCGGACCTACCAAGCAACCTGCCAGTGCTTCGGGATATGGACGGCTGTGCATATTACAAGGAAGACGCGGGCAAGCTGCTGCTCGGTGCGTTTGAGCCACACGCCAAGCCCTGGGGCATAGATGGCATTCCGGAAGACTTCTGCTTCGATGAATTGCCGGAAGATTTCGACCATTTCATGCCTATCTTGGAACATGCCATGCGCCGCGTCCCGGTGATGGCCGAGATCGGCCTGCGAAAATTCTTCAATGGCCCGGAAGGCTTCACCCCCGATCAAGGCTACTACCTTGGAGAAGCGCCAGACCTTCGTGGATTTTTCGTGTTGGCCGGCTTCAATTCCATTGGCATTCAGTCTGGCGCTGGTGCCGGTAAGGCGCTGGCGGAATGGATTGAAGCGGGTGATATGCCTTTTGATCTCTCACCCGTTGATCTCGCGCGTGCCGGGGAATTTCAGACAAAGCCCGATTACCTGATCCCCCGCGTGTCCGAGGCGCTGGGCATGCTCTACGCGATGCACTGGCCGTACCGACAGTTCAATACGAGCCGGGACGCTGTGCTATCGCCCCTCCACGCTGAAACCAAGGCAGCCGGTGCCGCCTATGGCGAGGTGGCGGGATGGGAGCGGCCAAACTGGTACGCCAATCCGGGCCAGAATCCTGCGTATGAGTACAGCTTTGGTCGCCAGAACTGGTTCAAGAATTCTGCGGCTGAACACAATTACGTTCGCAGTCATGCAGGCTTGTTCGACCAGTCATCCTTCGGCAAGTTCACTGTATCTGGCAAGGGTGCCTTGGCCGCACTGGAGCGGCTTTCCGCCAACAAGATCGATGTTGCAGAAGGCCGGGTCGTCTATACCCAATGGCTGAATGATTGGAGCGGCATCGAAGCTGACCTGACTATAACCCGCACCGCAGAAAAGGAATTCACAATCATCACCGGCGCAGCTGTGACCCGCCGTGATCTGACCCGCCTCCGCCGGATTGCAAGCGGATTCGCGGACGTGCAGATTGCAGACATAAGCCTGGATCGTTCTATTATCGGTTTGATGGGGCCAAAGGCGAGGGACATTCTGCAACCCTTCGCAGAAACAGACTTAGCCCATGCCGCATTCAGGTTCGCCCACGCCATAGAGGCCAGTGTGGCTGGTGTGCCTGCTCGCCTCACACGCATCACCTATATGGGTGAGCTTGGTTGGGAAATCTCCTGCGCCGCCAAGGATGCCGTCACCGTCTGGCAGGCTCTCGCGTCTGCTGGTGCCAAGCCCGCTGGCATGCATGCGATGGATAGCCTGCGCATTGAGAAAGGCTATCGTCACTGGGGCCACGATATCAGCCCAGAAGACAATCCGTTCGAAGCCGGCCTGGATTTCGTGGTGAAGCTGGACAAACCATCCGAATTCATTGGCCAAGCTGCCCTTGCTGCTAGGAAAGATGTTCCGCTCACACGGCGCCTAGTTGCTTTCAAATTACAACAGCCCGACCAAATTCTTGTTGGCCAAGAACCGATTCATATGAACGGCGACGTTACGGGTTTCATCACGTCCGCAGCATATGGACATACGGTCGGCGGGGCAGTCGGCCTAGGTTATGTGGCCTGCAGTGATGCGGCCGATACGGAGAAGCTGCTCGCCGCCAAGTTCGAAATCATCGTCGCTGGCGAACGCATTCCGGTGGACGCATCACTCAGCGCACTGCACGATCCAGCCAACAGCCACATGCGCGCCTAACGTTTGGCAGCAACAGACCGGCCAAGGCGCGTCAGTGCGGCAGCTAGCCTGTCAGACCCAACGCTTGACGCCTTCGCCATCAAAGCTTCGGCTTTAGGATGGTTTTCCGGAATTGGCTTCGGCGGCATTCTCGGGGCCTCACGACGTGGCGGCACACCCGGCGCTATCCGAATGCGCCCAACCGCACCAGCGCCCAAATAACCGTTCACCCGTTCAATGAGGCGCGGACCGTCATGCTGCAGCACCAGCGCAGCCCCCGCAGCCGCATGCACGGCCAAGACACCGGGGCGGCCATTGCGCGCAGGATCAAACCGGTCTGGCCAGGCGATATCTGCGAATTCTGGCCCTGCCACATCCGCCCAATCTCTCTTCAGCGCTGCCAAACCCTTGGCGGACCGAGCGACAGGCGCACGTTTCAGCATGCGTATGAGAGTGCTGGCGATTGGTTGCGGCGCGAACGTGCGGCGACGCTCCACGCTGGGCATGATACCAGGCGGTTGCACCTTTTTGTTGTCGCCCTTCCCCATCGCCGCCAGTATCCGATCCTATGATGACCGAGTCGCTCGTTTCAGCCCTACTCGCCTGGTATGACGTGCGCCGCCGCGACTTGCCGTGGCGCTCACACCCAGGTGCGACTGCGGACCCATACCACGTTTGGCTAAGCGAGGTCATGCTGCAGCAAACGACTGTCGCCGCCGTAGCACCCCGCTTCCAATGGTTTCTGGACCGCTGGCCAACCGTGGCTGACCTTGCCGCCGCTGCCGATGAAGATGTGATGGCGGAATGGGCTGGGCTTGGCTACTACGCCCGCGCCCGCAATCTGCTGAAATGCGCCCGCGTTGTGGCGGCGGAGCACGGCGGCCAGTTTCCATCCACTGAAGCTGAACTGGCGACATTGCCTGGCATTGGCGGCTATACCGCCGCCGCCGTTGCCGCCATCGCTTTTGGCCAGAACGCAACGCCTGTTGATGGAAATATTGAGCGGGTGACGGCCAGACTGTTTCGCATCGAAACCCCGCTGCCCGCCGCCAAGCCCGAGATAAAGGCCAGAGCCGTTTCAATGACGCCGCCTAAACGGGCTGGCGATTTTGCCCAAGCGATGATGGACTTAGGGGCGACGATCTGCCTGCCCCGCCAGCCCCGCTGCCTTGCCTGTCCTATTCAAGCTTATTGTGCGGCGCATAAAGCTGGCACCGCTGCGGACTTACCGAAAAAGGCACCCAAGAAAGTAAAACCGCACCGCCAAGGTAGAGTTTATTGGCTGGAACGCGCGGATGGCCTGGTTCTACTGCGACGCCGGAAACCGAAGGGCTTGCTCGGCGCTATGGTCGAATTGCCATCTTATGGCTGGTCGGATGACGACGCCCCGGCAAACATTGAGACGCTCGCTTCCAAATGGTTCACTGTCACGCCGCCAGTCACCCATATTTTTACGCACTTCAGGCTCGAACTATCGGTTCTTTGTGGACGCATCACGGACGCGGCGACCCCCGAAGATTGCTTCTGGCGGCCTGTTGATCAACTCGGAGATGTTGGCCTACCCAGCGTCATGCAAAAGGCTGTCAAAGCCGCGATTATGAGCGACTAAGGTAATCTGTCAGCCGGTCCATCGCCGTGTTTAAAACCTCCGGCGATGAAGCAAAGCACAGGCGAATCCAGCCTTCGCCATTGGGTCCAAATGAGCGACCGGGTGCCACGCCGACTTTCGTGTCCCAGTAAAGCTGCTTCGACCATTCCAGGCTATCGGTCATGCCTTCTACCTGGAAAAACGCATAAAACGCTGCAACAGGGGGCGCCATCACGACGCGCGGATGAGCAGAAAGCGCTGGACTCACGATATCCCGGCCAACGCGGCAAAGCTCGCGAATTTCAGCCACCAGCGGCTCGCCTTTGGTAACAGCTGTGACAGCGGCGTGCTGCAGGAATGGCTGGACAGAGCTGGAGCTGTATTCGATCAACTCCGCCAGGACTTCGCTGATCCAGGGCGGATGTGTCAACCAACCAACGCGCCAACCTGTCATCGCCCAGCTCTTGGAGAAGCTATTCACAACAACAACGGCATCATCAACTTCAGCAATATCCACGAACGATGGTGCTACGGGACGGTCATAAACAAGCCGGGCGTAGACCTCGTCCGCCATTACCCAAATGCCGCGCGCCCTCGCGAAATCTAAGATGGCCTGTTGCTCAACCTGCTCCAACATCCAGCCTGTCGGATTGCCGGGAGAGTTCACGAAGATCAGCCGGGTTGAATCGTCGCAAGCCGCAAACAGCGTTTCAAGATCAAGCCGCCATACGCCGTTTTCGTTGTTCAAGCTGACAACCCTTGGCTCTGCGCCGACAACCCGCACAGTAGCCTCCGCATTTGGCCATACCGGGCCAATCACAACAGCATTATCGCCCGCTGCCAGGATCGCCTGCATGGCGACCATAATGCCATGCATGCCAGAGGACGTGACCGTCACGCGGTCAATATCCACCGTCTGGCTGTAGATCCCGCTCATATAATCTGCGAGCGCTGTGCGGAGTTCAGGCGTGCCCCGCTTGTAACTATAGAACGTTTGCCCCGCCCGCATGGCCTCATAAGCCGCATCGCAAATGAACCCCGGCGTCGGCATATCGCCCTCACCGTACCAAAGTGCAATTGCATCTGGATCACCCATTCCAAGGCGCGCCACTTCGCCGATCAGCTGCGATTCCGCATCCGTCAGCACTTTACGGAGCCGTGCGAGACCGGGCGCGTTCATCGGGCCGCGTGCCAAAGGCAGCGGCAGGCTATTGGTACTCATAAGGAGATCAGGCTTTCTGTTCAGCTATTCGCGATAGCTGGGGTCTTGGCGGTCAAGCGAACGAAGCAGGCCCGGCCAAGCCCGGTCACCCTTCGGCACATCACCTGGCGCGCCATGTTTGCCAAGGCTATCGATAGCGTCCTGATCCGGCACGATGTAATCCTGACCAGAGGCCAGAACATCCACCTGAATTTTGCAGCTCATTTCCATGTAATACAGGTAATGGAAGGCTTCAGCAGCAGTCCGCCCACAGCCTAACAGGCCATGATTGCGCATTAACATCAGATATTTGTCGCCAATATCCCGGCCAAGACGCTCACATTCTTCCTCATCGTTCGTTACCTGGGCGTAGTCGTGATAGGCAACCTGGTCCAAAACGATGTTGGAATGCTGCGAAAGCGGCAGTAGCCCGCATTTCATCGCAGATACAGCCGCACCTGCACGGCTGTGGGTATGCAGGACGAAATTGATTTCAGGCCGCGCTTTCAGCACAGCCGTGTGGATCAAGTGACCTGCCTGATTGTACTCACCGCCGGGCGGATCAATGACATTGCCATCATAGTCAGCCTTGATCAGCGAAGATGCAGTAACCTCGTCAAAGAACAGGCCGTATGGATTGATCAGATAGTTCCCCTCTTCGCCCGGGACCCGAGCGGAGATATGAGTGTAGATCAGATCGGTCCAGCCATATTTCACGAACAAGCGGTATATTGCCGCCAGATCAACCCGTGTCTGCCATTCGGCTTCGGACATGGTGCTATCAACGGCTTTTAGCGCTGATTGTGCGGGAGGGGTCATAGCGGTTTCTCCTAGATTTTCTGTTTAATGGCGACGACATTGCGGGAACGTGTGACACGGCCTTCCCAGACCCTGTCAAATTCCGCAATGAGCGCGGTGATGGCGTCTGATCCAGTTGCCGCTTCTGCGTGGGCCAGATCAGGGAATTCGTAGAATGCGAAGTGGGCGTTGCCTTCGGTTTCGCTCCAGCCACGTTCAGCGTTCTGCACATTGAAAGCCGCCTTAGCGTCAGGCAGATGCTCTGTCTCATACCAATGATCAAAGGCATCCCGGTCAGCAGCCGATACTTCTGCGCGGACGATTAAATAGGCGGTCATGACGAGAAGCCTTTTTGAACGTTGGGGCCAGCGCCCCTATTCAATCAGCGACGCGCGCATTTGTGAAGCCGCCCATGACTTGCGATTCCTGTCCGGTTGGGCCGTTTCTTTGCACTTGCGTATTTACAGCCGATCAACCTTCAGCGCGAACCGGTTGCAACGCCCCTGCAACGCGATTTAATGGAGATATCCAATGCAGAGATTGGCGGCGGCCTGCGCGCCGCATTGCGTGTTGGCGCAGAAACTGTCACAGGCAACCTTGGTCAGCCAACGGGTTCTTCGATGATCCGGTCGCCCATATCCCGCTCCCAGATTAGATGAATACCGCTAAGAAAGTGATGCGGTTTAACGGTGGCTCTGGATTGCTGGATGAAGTTGAATTGCGCAAGAACCGCGCCGCAGAAGGCTTTATGGATAAAGCTAAACAGATGTTTGGCGACGCCGTTGAGCAGATCGAAATTGACGATGCACGCAGCAACCTGACTAGTCCCGATATTTCAGCGAACCGATATTTTAAAAGCAAAATGACCAGTCCGCTTTCAGCTAAAATGCGCCATATCGTCGAGCGCGAATTGAGCAAGACAGACGCCTTCAGCGCCTATGACCGAGCGGCAGCGATCACCAGCGGAGCAGCGATGCGCCCCAGGTGAAGCCGCCGCCCATGGCTTCCAGCAGCAGCAGGTCACCAGATTTTATTCGGCCATCTTGCACGGCGACATTCAGTGCGAGCGGCACAGAAGCGGCAGAGGTGTTCGCATGGCTGGATACAGTCGTTACGACCTTCGCTCCATCCATTTTCAGCTTCCGTGCAGCGCCGGAGATAATTCGCTGATTCGCTTGATGCGGCACCAGCCAATCAATCGCATCAGCCTCAAGCCCATTGGCCTCGAGCGCTTCCAACACGACATTGGAGAGGTTCGTCACAGCATGCTTGAAGACCTCCCGGCCCTGCATGCGCAAATGCCCAACGGTCTGCGTGGCAGATGGTCCACCATCCACATAGAGCATCTCTTTGAAGCGGCCGTCTGAGTGCAAATGGGTCGAGAGGATGCCTTGGGCATCTGGCCCCTCGCCTTCGCTTGCTTCCAGCACAAGGGCCCCGGCACCGTCGCCAAACAGCACGCAAGTCGTGCGGTCTTCCCAATCCAAAATGCGGGAGAACGTCTCTGCGCCAATAACAAGCGCGCGCTTGCACTGCCCAGCCTTGATGAAATTATCAGCTGTCGCCAGCGCATAAATGAAGCCTGAGCATACCGCCTGCACATCAAAAGCAGCGCCGCCACTCATGCCGATAGCAGCTTGCACCGTCGTCGCGGTAGACGGGAACGTGTGATCGGGTGTTGCGGTCGCCAGAACGATTAGGTCGATATCTTTGCCTTCAACACTGGCCATCTCCATCGCCTGATTGGCGGCCTGGATTGCGAGGTCGGAGGTCAGCTGGCCATCGGCAGCGATATGGCGCTGCTTAATGCCGGTGCGGGCCTGAATCCATTCGTCGGTCGTATCGACCTTGGCCGCAAGCTCAGCATTCGTGACAATGCGCTCCGGCAGGTAAGCGCCGCAGCCACGCGCAATGGAACGTATCGCCATAGTCACGCGCCGCCCTTCAAAGTGATGCCGTTTTGTCTTCCAGGCCGTCGGCCTGCAGACGTTCGAATTCGGTACGCACGTTTCCCAGGAAACCATGCCGCGCCATGTCTACCGCGACGCCAACCGCGTTTGCAAACCCAACAGCATCTGATCCGCCGTGGCTCTTGACCGCAATGCCGTTCAAACCAAGGAAGACCGCACCGTTATATTTGCGCGGATCCAAATGCGTGCTAAGCCGTCGTAGCGCTGGTCGAGCAAATAGGTATCCCAGCCCCGCCATGGGTGAGGACTTGAACGCCCGGCGCGTAAACTGGCTGACAAGCTTAGCGACGCCCTCTGCTGTTTTCAGCGCAACGTTGCCAGAAAAACCATCCGTCACGACCACATCAACAACCCCAGTACTGATGTCGTCGCCTTCAATGAAACCATAAAACCTGAGCGGCAGGTCGTCATCGTGCAGGCGCAGGTTTTGCGCAGCACCCTTGATGGCGTCAGAGCCCTTAAGCTCCTCCGCACCGACATTCAACAGACCAACGCTAGGCCGCTCAATCGCCAGGGTCGCGCGGGCGAACAGGGCACCTAGGATCGCAAACTGGAAAAGATTATCAGCGTCGCACTCAAGATTGGCACCAAGATCAAGCATCACCGACTCGCCATTGGCCGTTGGCATGATGCTGGCCATGGCCGGACGATCAACGCCAATTGGCGTGCGTAAAATGAACTTTGAGATCGCCATCAATGCGCCGGTATTGCCTGCGGATACAGCGGCGTCAGCCTCCCCCTCGCGGACGGCATTCAGCGCCTGCCACATACTGCTGTCACGGCCATTGCGCAATGCTTGCGAAGGCTTGGTATCGGCTGAAATCGAATCAGCAGCTTCGCAAATTTCAACGGCATCCATGAGGAGCTTGTCTTTAGCGACGAGTGGTTCAAGCACCGCCCGATCGCCAAAAAGCAAAAAGCGCGATTCTGGAAACCGCTCGCGCGCGATTGCCGCACCACCGACAACGATGCCGGGCGCGTTATCGCCGCCCATCGCGTCCAGCGCGATTATCGGTCCTTTAGCTGCCATTGCTCTCTCACGGACTAACCGCACAACCCCAAGGTAGAATCTACCGTCGATGCACTCGTATGAATGTACCCTGCCCATGCAGGGAAAGCACCTGATAAAAGTGCTGGACTTTCTTGGGCACTAAAACCCAAGTAATGCCTGGGTTCAGACGTCGCCTTTCGGCTCCTGCACTTTGCCGTTCCGCAGCATATCCGCCAAGCCAGCGAATGGCATCGTTCTACCGACAGCCAGGACCGGTTCATCCCTCGGCGTTGGCGTCGCAATTACCGCAGCAGCTTCCGGCGAACGGGGTGATGGATCAAGTTCCATCGCCAAATATTGGACGACAAGGTCCCCCAGATCGATGGCATCGTTCTCAACCAATTCGATATCGACCACATCTGTATCAGCCTCGATATCGTCTTCGTCGTTCGTCGCCTTTTTCGGACTTGGCGTGAAGAGATCCTGGATTGCCGCTTGAGTGATGTCTTCGAATAGATCATTTGTCACAGAGCATGTCCGCTTTGCTGTCATGGAAGTCTGACCGATCACTTCATAGATGTCCCGATCTGAAGTTTGGAAAATTTCTAAATCAAAGCTGATGTCCTTGACAGCATTCAATCCAAGCCGCCGCGCCACAGCGGAGCATTCTTCTAGTGTGGCGGTACGGGCTTGGCGACGCGGGCCTGATTGCAGCCTATCCAGGTCAAGGACCTCATTAATTTCGGTCATCACTCACTTCCGATTTGAATAGCCCCGCCCGCGAGAAGCGCAGAGTCGGGAAGCGCGCGCCATGCCATAGCAAGGTCTGTAACCGCTAAGCGTGCGATCGCCAATTGCTCGGAAGACGGGTCAGCGCCCTCTTTGTACATGTTGCGTAATAGGGCGGATTCAACAATTTCTGCGTCTGCACCGTCTTCCAATGCGGGAGCGTAAGCGGCAAGACGGCCATATAACCGCTCCGTCAGCACCTTTACCCGCTTGCCAACCCCAAGGTCGCCAGCCCCCATATCGCGAAGCGAGGCGTCCATGTCTGCCACAAACGCGCTTGTCAGGTGGCGGCGCATGCGGCGCAATGCATCATCCCCCTGGTCAAGGCGATGCCATACCGCGGCCAGATGCAGCGCCAAGCATTCGAACTTGTCTTCAGGCTCGTTCGACATGTCAAACTTAACCAATCTTGCTGGCGCGACGGCCGCAACAGCGACCTCACGATAGAGCCGCCATGCCGGATCGTCGCTGTGCGATACCCGCCGCGCCCACCATTGCCTTAATCTTCGCATTGCGCAGGCTCCGCAGCTAGACTATTTAGTTTGACCATGCATACGCCCTTACACAACAAATGCCACAATTTGGCCAGCCCTAACTTCGCCCGCCGCAATCTCATCGCTCTAGCGCTGACCGCAGGCCTTGGCCTCGCCGCTTGCTCTGTTGAGGTTGCGACGCATGGTCATATCCTTAGAACCGCGACGGTGGAAGACGTCCGCCCTGGCGCTGCGACGAAACAGGATGTTCGCGCCGTGCTTGGAACGCCGTCCAGCATTGCCGCATTCGATGACAGCGTTTGGTACTACATCAGCCAAGTGAGGGTTAGTCAGGCATTTTTCAAGCCCGACACGGCGCAGCAGCAAGTGCTTGTCATGCATTTCGATGTCGGCGGTGTGCTCGATAAAATTGGGGTACTCGGCGAAGATGACAGCAATGAAGTCACCCTCGTCGCACGTGAAACCCCGACTGCCGGGCAAAAGCTGACCTTCCTAGAGCAACTCCTAGGTAACGTCGGCCGCTTTACGAAGCAGGAACAAGGCTCTTAAGAGCGATCTCAGCAAGCACGGTTTTATCTTTCAAAGTGCGCATAATAGTTTGCTCCGTGACAACACTTAGCCCCAAAGCCTGAACAGCTGCCGCCGCAGGTGCATCCTGTTCGTCGATAATCATGAGGTCGACGATATCATGGTACCGCGCCGCTACGGCTTGGACGGATGGTTCTGTCCCCATCTCCCGAAACATTTTAGCCGTCGGGCCTTTGATCGCATCGCCAGCGACAATGGGCGACACCGCAATCACGGGCGCTGAGGCGTTGGCCAGGGCGTCACGCACACCTGGAACACCCAGCACAGGATCAATTGAAATAAATGGGTTGGAGGGGCAGATGATAATGCGATCCGCCGCGGCCAACGCATCCAGCAAGCCAGGCGCTGGCAGCGCCGCTTCAATGCCTTCGAACGTAAATCCGGTCACCGCGGGCTCTGCCCGTCGTTCTACAAAATAACGCTGAAAGGACAGCGGGCCATGCTCAACCGTATGCACGGTGGTTGGTACTAACTGATCGGACATTGGCAGAATACGCGCTGCAATATCCAAAGCTTGGCGAACATCTGCCGTTATTCTGCTCAATGAAACGCCTTGCCGCAGCTTCTCCGACCTTAGAACGTGCATCGCGAGGTCATGGTCGCCAAGATTGAACCAGGCTTCGCCGCCAAGCTCCCCGAGCGCATCCATAAAGCCCCAGGTCTCGCCCCCAAGCCCCCACCCGCGCACTTCATCGCTTTTGCCGCTGAGCGTGTAGACCAGCGTGTCGATATCTGGCGACACGTGCAGGTCGTGAAATTGAAAATCATCGCCGGTATTCGCGATCAAAGTGAGGTCATCAGACCCCATCACCGTATTCAAGCCAAGCGCTAATTTGGCCCCGCCGACACCGCCTGAAAGCGCTGCGACCTTCACCGGAATAGATCCTCGCTAGAGGCGCGCACCAGATCAGCACCCGTTTGTGATCCGTCCAACATATCTAAACCCCGCACAATAGCGACTGGCGTGCCTTCCGCCGCTTCGCCAATTAACAAGTTGGCCGCCGCCGCAATCTCATCGCCAGCACCAACGATGGACACTTTTAGCTCCCGCCCTTGGCGATCCAACTCACCGCGGATATCGGCCATAACCAGCACTCCTGATGCACCGAGCGCCAGGCCAACCGTGCCAACCCGCCAGGCCCTGCCGACACTATCCGCAATGATGACCCCCACAGGCACTCCATAGCGATCTTCCAGGCCAGAACGGATACCTGCAGCAGCTGCGTCCGGGTCCAGTGGTAGCATCAGCACACGTTCCCCTTCCGCCCCTTCGATGTTTGATTGGTCAGCGCCAGCATTTGCCATCACCCATCCGCGCTTATGCTCGACCACCAGCAGGTTTGGCCGCCAGCGCAGAACTGTTTCGGTTTCGTCCAGAATGGCCTGCACAAGGCGCGGGTCTTTTTCCGTCTTAGCAGCCCATTCCAGCGCCTCTTCGCCGGGCTTCATATCTGCCAATTGGATGTAACGGCCTTCCGCCTTTGAGACGATTTTTTGGGCTGCAACGACGAGATCGCCAGGCTCCAGAACCTCCCCGACAGCTTCCAGCGCATCGGCAATCAAAGCCACCAGATCATCGCCAGCTTGCACCTCCGGTATGCCAGGAAGGGTAAATACGGTCATAGAACGGACGCCGGGCATAGCAGGTCTCTTACGCGAGGGTTACAGGATACCGGCAACTTGATGCGCGCCATCCCAAATCATGTGGAGCGCCACATAAACAATCAATACCAGCCCGGCATATGCAATCCAGCCATGGCGGTTCAGCAACTTTGCGATCCAGGTCGCGGCGATGCCCATCAGGGCGACGGATAAAATAAGCCCAAAAACCAGGATGGCTGTGTGGTCCCTTGCTGCACCAGCGACGGCCAACACATTGTCTAATGACATCGTCAGGTCCGCGACCAGAATTTGGATTACAGCCTGACGCAATGTCTTCGTCGATGTTTCCTGGGCGTCTATTACATCTTCATCGAGCAGATTGCCATCGTCACCATAGGCAGCCGGTGCGGCGCGCTCGGCAGCACTCGCGCGGATTTCACGATAAAGCTTCCAAGATACCCAAAGCAGCAATACGCCACCCGCCGCCATCAAACCGACAATGCTCATCATTTCAACAGCGACAACGGAAAAACCGATGCGCATCACCATGGCGGCAATGATGCCGATCATGATGGCTTTGGCCCGAAGTTCCTTTGGCAAGCCCACGGCCGCCATACCAACAACAACTGCATTATCGCCGGCCAACACAATATCGATACCGACAACCGTCAGCAGCGCCGTCAACTGGCTCATCATTTCAGCGTCGAGCATAGAGCGTAATTTTCCCAGACTAGCTTCGTAAATATTACTGCCTAAAGGCTTAAAGGGTTTCTCCCGGAACGTCACGCGACATTTCGCATTGCTTGTAAAGCGCGTTACAGCACTTTGCTTTACGAACATGCTATTTCATGCAGGACTGCAAACTTCAACGCTTTTGTAAGGACGTCAGCAAATGCTGAGACTGATGTCACGCAAGGGCCTCTGCCTCTCTATTAATACCGGACTAGGGTTAGCGACGACAACTGTGCCGTTGCCAGCGGCTCGCCGATAAGCCAGCACATGCTGGCAAAGGCAATGACATGGGAAACACAAGGGCGGAAACTCTAAAAAAGACCAAAAGAACATAGGCAACGCGCCTGAGGCTGCATCGCCAAGCCACAGTGGCATCGATGTCAATATTGTTTTCGATACCCGCGCGAAGCAGGCAGCGCGATCCCATTACAGCAGCAGCTATGCCAGGAAATACTGTCCACCCGGGCTTGCAAAGAAGAACAATGGCTGTCTACCACCTGGCCAATCTAAAAAATACAATCGCGGTGATGGCGTTCCTGAAAGCGTGACGCTTTATCGCCTGCCAGGCGAGGTTAAAGTGAAACTGAGACCACTTCCTGCCGGTTATGTCTACCGCTACGTGAATGGAGAAGTACTGGTGGTAGCCGAAGCGGCCCAAAAGGTTATCGACACTGTGGTTCTATTGTCGACGTTATAATACGACGCTAGCGATCTTCCTCGCTGGCGTTACACTGTCTCGCCTTAACGATTAGCGCTACAGGATAATAAGCCCATGGCCAGCACAAGCAGCGCCGCAGAAACGACGCCAGAGACTTTCGACGCAATCATTATCGGTGGCGGCATCTCCGGCATGTATCAACTGTACCGGTTGCGCGAGCTTGGTATGAATGTGCGGGTGTTTGAGGCGGGATCGGACGTTGGCGGAACCTGGTACTGGAACCGCTATCCTGGTGCCAGGTTTGATTCAGAAAGTTGGTCCTATGGCTATTCCTTCTCCAAAGAACTACTGGACGAATGGGAGTGGACGGAACATTTCTCACCCCAGCCAGACACTCTGCGCTATTTGAATTATGTCGCCGACAAATTCGATCTTCGCCGCGAAATGCACTTTAATAGCCGGGTTTCTGGCGCTCGGTTTGATGATGCCAACACGCTGTGGACTGTCACACTGGAGTCAGGCGAACAGGCATCCGCACCGATTTTGATCACTGGCCTTGGCCCTCTATCCGCGCACACGTTGCCGAATATTAACGGCCGGGAGAATTTTGCGGGCCACGCTTTCCACACCGCCCGATGGCCAGTTGAGCCGGTTGACCTGAAAGGCAAGCGCGTCGGTGTTATCGGCACAGGTGCGACGGCCATTCAGGCCATTACGGAGATCGCGAAGGATGCAGGAACGCTGCATGTTTTTCAGCGCACCCCGAACTGGGCCGCACCGCTGCATAACCGCAAGATCACGCCGGAAGAGCAAATCGAGATCAAGGCGAATTATGACGAGATTTTTGCCCGCTGCCGCGAAACCGCGACTTGCTTTATCCATAACACAGACCCCCGTAATGCGCTTGATCTGCCTGCAGAAGAGCGGGAGGCGTTCTGGGAGAAGCTGTATTCAGAGCCAGGTTTTGGCATCTGGGTGGGGAATTTCAAAGACGTTCTGATCACTGAGGGCGCCAACAAATTAGCAAGCGACTACATGGCTAAAAAAATCCGCGAACGTGTGCGTGACCCCGCTGTCGCAGACAAGTTGATCCCCAGGAACCACGGCTTCGGCACCCGGCGTCTCCCACTCGAAAGCGGATATTATGAGGTTTACAATCAGCCGAACGTGCATCTGGTCGACATCAACGAAGAACCGATTGAGCGCATTACCGCCGCTGGCGTGCAAACAACAGCGACTGAGTATGCATTCGAGATCCTGATTTACGCCACTGGCTTCGATGGCGTGACCGGCCCCTATGACCGCATGGATATCCAAGGCCCTGGCGGCCGGTGCCTCAAAGACGACTGGGTAGACCTTCCGCGCACAATGCTGGGCGTTCAGAACGAAGGTTTTCCTAACCTTTTCATGATCCTAGGGCCGCATACAGCGCGCGGCAATATTCCCCGCAATATTGAAGAACTGGTGGATTGGGTAACGGGCATTTTGAAGTTTATGCGCGCGAACGGTCATACAAGATGCGAACCTCGGCATGAGGCCGTGACGGATTGGGTGAGCCGCGTCGAGGAGGCGTCAGAAATGCTGCTCTCCGCCGAGGTGAACTCTTGGCAGACGGGCGTGAACCAAAATGTGGAGGGGCGGCAAACCCCGCGCGTGCTGGGATATAACGGCGGCACAGTGCGGTACCGCAAGATCTCTGACGCCATCTCAGAAGGCGGATACAAAGAGTTTCTGTTCGAATAACCATCCAGCGCACATCGCCTATGCGCTAGACGCAACGCCGACATATTGAATTTTTCGCGGCTAACCCTATCTTGCATGCAGTTTTGACGCCTATCTGAAAGGCTTGCTTGCTATGCCGGAAGCGCCGACGCCAGCACTCGCCGCTGATCTAAGAGACCGTATTCGCGCCATTGTTGGCGCTGCGGGAATTGTTGAGGACGTGGACGCCATCACACCACTCCTGTCAGAGCCTCGCAGCCTGTTTACGGGGGCTGCGGCGATTGTTGTGAAGCCTGCAAATACGGAAGAAGTAGCGGGCGTCGTAAAAGCTTGTTCAGAAGCCGGTGTGCCCGTCGTGCCCCAGGGTGGCAATACCGGCCTTTGCGGCGGTGCCACGCCTGATGCTGATGGCAGCCAGGTTCTGCTATCGCTCTCCCGCATGAACGCGATCCGTGAACTTGAGGTTATGGATTTCACGATCACCGTTGAGGCTGGATGTATTCTGCAAAATGTCCAAAGAGCGGCGGAAGACGCTGACCGGTTGTTCCCGCTCTCACTTGGCGCTGAAGGCAGTTGCCAGATTGGCGGCAATCTCTCTACAAACGCTGGTGGCATCAATACGCTGCGATATGGCAACGCCCGGGACCTGGTCCTTGGGCTTGAAGTTGTGCTGCCGGACGGACGCATCTGGAATGGATTGAAGCGGCTGCGCAAAGACAATACAGGCTATGACCTAAAACATCTGTTCATCGGCGGCGAAGGCACGCTTGGCATTATCACTGCGGCTACCTGCAAGTTGTTCCCGCGCCCAGGTGAGGAAATTTCGGCGATCTGCGCCGTACGTGACGTGGCTGGTGTCATCGAACTTCTATCGCGCCTCCGCACTGGTACGGGCGACCAAGTTTCCGCTTATGAGTTCATTCAGCGCTTCGGCATTCACCTGGCGGTCAAGCATATTCATGGTGTGCGAGACCCGTTTGATCAGGCGTATGAAAACTACGCACTATTCCGCGCCAGCGCTGCACAGGCCGATAGCGGCCTCCGTGATATTGTCGAGGAAACACTGGCACAAGCCTACGAAGATGGCCTGGTGCTGGATGCTGCGATTGCAGAGAGCGAGGGCCAAGCGAAGAATTTCTGGCGTATCCGCGAAGCCGTGGTCGAAGGTCAGATACCGGAAGGCGGCAGCATCAAGCATGATGTTTCTGTGCCCGTATCGCGTATAGCCGAATTCATTGAACGCGCCCATGTCGCGGTTGCGGAAACAATTCCGGGTGCGCGCCCCTGCGCGTTCGGGCACGCCGGAGACGGCAATATTCACTACAACGTCACCCAGCCGGAAGGCGTTGATAAAGCTGAGTACCTAAAACAATGGCACGCTTTAAACCACGTCATCCATGAAATCGTGGTGGCGATGGATGGGTCAATTTCAGCCGAGCATGGCATAGGGCAACTGAAGCGTGACGAGCTGGCATACTTCAAGCCTGCGCTGGACTTAGAGCTCATGCGCGGCGTGAAAGCTGTGTTTGATCCGGCGGGGCTGATGAACCCCGGCAAGGTTCTATGAGACTTGGCGCTAGCTTATTTCTGCTGACGCTCGCCTTATCGTTCCGATCTGTCGCTGCTGAGACGGCCAATATCGCCGTTGCTGCGAACTTCGCAGCCCCCGCCCGCGCCATATCAGAGGCCTTTGAAGGAAAAACCCGTCTGAGCATTGGGGCGACGGGGCAGTTGTTCCTCCAAATCAGCCAGGGCGCACCCTATGACGTATTGCTGGCAGCCGACCAAATACGGCCTGCTCTAGCGATATCTGAAGGCCTCGGCGTCAAAGGCTCAAGCTTCACCTACGCGCTTGGGCGGCTCGTGTTGTTCAGCCGGGATAGAAAGCGTGTTGCTGGGCTGGAAGGCCTGCGGAACCAAAGCTTGCGCAAGATTGCCATCGCCAACCCAGCGACCGCTCCATATGGCGCGGCAGCGGTTCACGTGCTGCAAGCGCTGAACATTTTTGAAGCTTTGGAGCCAAAAATTGTCCAAGGCAAAAACGTCACACAGGCATACCAATTCGCAGCGGTCGGCGCGGCGGATATAGCCATTGTTGCCGCTTCACTGACAGAGCGTGAAACAAATCGCGGCCATGCGCTGCTTATCCCATCCGATATGCATCTACCGATTGCGCAGGACGCGATTCTCTTGACGCGCGGGCTACACAAGGCGACAGCCACAGCATTTCTGTCCTTTCTAAAAAGCCCGGAAGCGCTGGCTATTATGCGTCGCTATAAATATGACGTTCCAATGAACACAAGCAGTACCCTCAAAACTGATGGATGATATCTGGCAACCCATTTGGCTGAGCATCCGCCTGGCGACGGTCACGACGGCTTTCTTGCTTGTGCTCGGCGCACCGCTGGCTTGGTGGTTGGCACGCTCACCTCGCCGCTGGAAAGAAGCCGTCGCTGCCATTGTCGCGATGCCGTTGGTCCTACCGCCAACAGTATTGGGATTTTATCTATTGCTGGCTTTGGGACCGGACGGTCCGGCGCAATATCTAAACGGTCACGGATTGGCCTTCACATTCGAAGGCCTCGTGATTGGTTCGATCATCTATTCGCTACCGTTTGTCGTGCAGCCTATCCGCAATGCGTTTGAGGCCTTTGGCGAGAAACCGCTGGAAGCCGCCGCCACACTAGGCGCGGGGCCATGGGACCGATTCTGGCATGTGGCGCTGCCGCTGGCTCGGCCTGGCATCCTAACTGGCGCCATGCTGGGTTTTGCCCATACGATTGGTGAGTTTGGTGTTGTCCTGATGATTGGCGGCGACATACCTGGCGAAACACGTGTGCTGTCAGTCGCGATCTATGATTACGTTGAAACGCTTCAATGGCGAAAAGCGCACTTTCTGGCAGGCGGGATGGTGGCGTTCGCATTCATCGTAGTGCTCGCTGTTTTGCTGCTAAACCGCCGCCCTGCCCGCCAAGGTGCCCCAGTATGAGCAACTGGATTGACGCTTCACTCGAGGGAGCGGTTGGGGATTTCCTTCTGGACGCCACATTTACCGCAGCTATGACCGGCGTAACCGCGTTATTCGGCCCATCTGGCTCCGGCAAGACGACCATCCTTCGCTGCATTGCAGGCCTAACCAGGATGCAAGGCCGTTTATCTGTGAACGGCATTGAATGGCAGGGCGACGATGCATTCATGCCAGCCCATCAGCGCCCCATCGGATATGTGTTCCAGGACGCTAACCTATTCCCGCACTTGACTGTTGCCGGAAACTTGAACTTTGCAGCCAAGCGTTCAGGCAAGCGCTCCAATAGTGACAGCGCAGCGATCGATTTTGATGAAACCGTCAACCTGCTTGGCCTTATCCCTCTAATGCAGCGGATGCCAACAGCCCTTTCCGGCGGGGAACGGCAGCGCGTCGCCGTTGGCCGCGCCCTCATATCATGCCCCCAAGTGCTGCTGATGGACGAGCCCTTGTCTGGCCTGGACCAGGCAGCAAAAGCGGACATCCTGCCATATCTGGAACGACTGACCGATACGCTGGCGATCCCGGTGCTGTATGTCAGCCACGATATCGGCGAGGTGGCCCGGCTGGCAGACCATATGGTGTTGCTGAATACAGGCCGCGCGGTCGCGTCCGGAACAATCGGCGATATGCTGGAACGCCTCGACCTTGGCCTGCTGGTAGAGCCATTCGAAGAAAGCGTGTTAACTGCCGCCGAAGTCACTGGCCACGATCCAAAATATCGGCTGACGCGCCTGATTTGCTGCGGCCAGCCTTTGACAATCCCAGAAGCTGACCTTGGAATTGGCGAGACCGTGCGCCTGCGCATTCGCGCCCGGGACGTCGGCTTAGCTACTAAGCGGCCAGACGGCATAAGCATTCGCAATATCTTGGAAGGCCGTATCGCGGAGATATCTGCAGCACCAGGTGCCGCTCATGCGGAAACGCTGGTTGATATCAATGGCGCTCGCCTCCGCGCACGCATCACACTTGAAGCGCTGGCAGAATTGGAACTTACCGTTGGTGCACCTGTCTTCGCCCTAGTAAAAAGCGTCACGTTTGACGGGCGCAGCATCGCTGCCAAGCCACAGAGTTGAACGGAAACCAACTCATGTCCGTCCGTAGAGGGTTCAAAAACCGCGTATTCGAGTTGCTGCATCTCGCAACATATCGATTGCTTAAGCTTGCGCCCGCTCCTCTGGCATCCGATGTGGGTGCGCTGCTCGGGCACTTCTCCAGGCGGTATCTCCGCAAACGCGCAAGCGAAGTCAGTCGAGCCAATTTGGCAGTTTTCCGACCAGAACTGTCAGATAACGAACGCCGCCAACACATCAGCGGGATGTGGCGACATCTTAGGTGAATCCTAACAGAGTTCACTTGCTACAAGCGTGTACGCGATGATGGTTGGATTGAACTGGAAGGCACTGCCACGCTGCCGCCAGGTGGGTCGCCGGTTGTGATTGCGGGCTGTGATGTGGGGGATTGGGAAACTATTACGCTTGCAGTAATGAGCGCGGGCCACGAGGTTTCTGGCACCTACCAGCCCCAATCCAATCCGTTCCATCACAAAATCATGCTGCAGGAGCGCACGCACTTCGGATGGATTGGCCTTGCGCCCGAAGAGGCACCCGTGCGGCGCGCGATACGGCACCTGGATGACGGTGGGGCGGTTGTTATTTGTATCGATGGATAGCTCGATGGCGTTGTGAATGCGCCTTCACTTGGGCGCAATGTCCCGTTGGGCCGGAATATTTTTCTGTCGGCCCGCTTGGCCCGTCGATCAAATGCGCCTCTGTTCTTCGCCAAATGCGAAAGACTAAAAGGCGTAAAATACCGCGTTTCCTCTGAGAAAGTTGACACGACCAATGGTGCTGCAGAGAGCGTCAAATTGCTCGATCAGAAGCTAGAAGCGGCCGTCCGGAAGCGTCCGTAGCAGCGGTTGATGCTGCATGTTTTGAAATACTGATACGCCGTAATAAGGCTACCGCTCGGCATTTGCTGCGCAACCGCTTACCGGTCGAATGATGGGATTTCCGTGTTCCAACCTTTTCGCATCAGCGAACAGGAAATGGTGGGCGGTACAAGGATCGAACTTGTGGCCACTGCGATGTCAACACAGTGCTCTACCGCTGAGCTAACCGCCCATATTTAATTGAAGCTTTCATACCGATAATCCAGGTGCCTCGCAAGTGGGTTCCGTTCTGGGATAGGATGCAATTGCAAATTTCTTACCTCACGCGTCAATGCGTCCAAGGAGTCGCCACATGTCTGGTAACGGTCAAGCACTGGCTGAACGCTATTTGAAGTTCGGTATTTTTCTGGCCCCCTTCCACCCGATGGAGGAAAGCCCGCTGCTGTGCTTGGAGCGGGATATGCAATTACTCCAGCACATCGACATGCTGGGCTACGACGAAGCGTGGGTGGGCGAGCATCATTCAGGCGGGTTCGAAATTATCGCCAATCCAGAGATGTTCATCGCCCAAGCAATTGAGCGCACCCGGCATATTCGCCTTGGAACCGGTGTTATTTCACTCCCGTATCATAACCCCTATACCCTCGCCAGCCGAATGACGCAGCTGGATTATCAGGCGCGCGGGCGGGCAATGTTTGGTGTTGGACCAGGCGCGCTTGTAGGCGACGCCTTCCGCATGGGCATCGATCCTGAGAACCAGCGCCGCATGCTGAACGAAGCCCTGGAGGCCATTGTGCCGCTAATGCGCGGCGAGCAGGTCACGATGGAGACCGATTGGTTCAATCTGCGTGAGGCGCGGTTGCAATTGCTCGGATACACCCGTCCCCATATGGAGATTGCGGTCGCATCCGCGCGATCCCCTGTTGGCGCTCTGGCTGCTGGCAAGCACGGACTTGGCATGCTCTCCATCGGCGGCACGTCAGACGATGCGCTGAAAGCCCATGCAAGCAATTGGGGCGTTGCAGAAACCGCGGCGGCTGAAAACGATAAAACGTTGGATCGCAAAAACTGGCGCATCGTCACCTTGATGCATGTCGCCGAAACCCGTGACAAAGCCTTCGAGAATGTCAAATGGGGCATTGATCGTTGGGCCAAGTATTTTGGCGAGATCGCAACATTCCCGATTGTTCCAGACGACATCACGGACGCTGCCGAATACCTAACCGAAGGGCGGATGGCTGTGATCGGCACGCCAGATGACGCCATCGAATATCTGGAAACCCTCTGGGATGGCGCTGGCGGGTTCGGCTGCCTGATGCAACTCGCCCATAACTGGGCGGATTGGGAGGAAACCAAACGCTCCTATGACCTGATCGCACGCCAAGTCATTCCCCATTTTCAGGGATCAAACGACCTCCGCCGATATTCCTACGACTACAGCCGCGAAAACCGCCCAATATTCATTGGCAAAGCCGAAAAAGCCGTAATGAATGAAATTGAGAAGCATGAAGCGGGCAAGAAGGTTGCTGCGGAATAAATCGCTATGTCGCTAAGAATCGCGCGCATTCCAACATCAGAACTTGAAGCCGCATTGGACGACGTCGCCCAAATCCGAATCGAAGTGTTTTGGGAATTTCCATACCTATATGACGGCGATATGGACTCGGAGCGCGACTACATCGCCAAGTATCGGGATAGCGAAAATGCAATTGTCATCGGTGCATGGGATGGCGATAAGCTGGTGGGCGCTGCAACCGGCACGCCGATGGAAGATCACGCAGAGGAATTCGCTGCCTCTTTCCAAGAAGCCGGTTATGACTTGGCTGATATGTTCTATTGCTCCGAAAGCGTGCTGCTTCCCCCTTTACGGGGCCAGGGAGCGGGCCATGCCTTCTTTGACCATCGGGATGCACATGCCCGCGCGCTTGGCCGCCGCTGGTCCTGCTTTTGCTCAGTCGTTGGCCCACCGGAACTACAGCCTCCCGGATATCGTCCCAATGATGTTTTCTGGTGCGAGCGCGGATATGCGCCGATGCTAGGCGTCTATGCCGAATTCAATTGGAAAGATGTCGGCGATATGACGGAAACCAAGAAATCTATGCAGTTCTGGATCAGGGATCTTGAGCAATGAAAAATGCGCCTGAATGGTTTTTCGTCGGCGGCAGGTATGTCTCCGCGCCCGGCGGTTCGCACTATACTGGTCAGATGTATGTTGAGCGCTATGAGCCCGATGAGTACCTTCATGAAACACCCGTCGTCATGGTGCATGGCGGTGTGCAAACTGGCACGAACTTTACCTCTACAGTTGATGGCCGCCCCGGATGGGCGCAGGATTTCCTGGCAGCTGGGTATGAGATCTATGTGATTGACCAGCCTGAACGCGGACGGTCCGGCCATCGGCTGGTGGATAGCGCAGCGGCTGAGCAGTTCCGGTATACGGCAGAACGGACAGCTGACTATTTCACGAACCCAGCCGCCGCCAAGCTTTGGCCAACGGCGGATAGCCATACAGAATGGCCAGGCACCGGTCGGATGGGTGATTCCACGTTCGACAGGTTCTTTGCAAGCCAGGTCAGTCAGTTGGCGGACCGGGATGCGATTGAGGCTGGAACGCGGGACGGTCTGGTCGCATTGCTGGACCAAATCGGCCCAGCGATCCTCTTGACCCATTCTCAATCAGGCCCGTGCGGATGGCTTGTTGCAGATGCACGCCCATACCTCGTGAAAGGTATTTTGGCGATTGAGCCGAATGGCCCCCCCTTTAAAGACATCCAATTTTTAGGGGCACCAGACTGGTTTGGCTATGGCGAAGATATCGCCCGTGCCTGGGGCATCACCCGCCTGCCCTTGACCTTCAACCCGCCTGTCGCAGCCCCAGAGGACTTACGGCCCGTATTGGACCCATCGCTTGGAACCGATGTGTTGGCACCCGGATATATACCAGCATCAGGACCACACACGCTGCCAAACTTTGCAGGCGTGCCGATCCTGATCGTGACCGGCGAGGCCTCATATCACGCGAGCTATGATCACTGCACCAGCGCATTTCTGCAGGCCGCCGGTGTAGAACATGACTTCCAACGGTTGGAAGATGCTGGCCTAAGCGGCAATAGCCATATGATTATGATGGAGCAGAATAGCGCGGATGTTGCTTCACTATTGATGCAGTGGCTGGCGAAGCGAGGACTCTAGTCTAGCTCCGCCAGAACCGTGCGCTGAACAGGATCAGCACAGTAAAAAGCTCCAATCGGCCTGCAAGCATGCCAATTGCTAGAATCCATTTCGCTGCATCTGAGAGCGGGGCGAAATTGCCAGCAGGCCCAATGATTGGCCCAAGGCCTGGCCCGACATTGGAAATTGCCGTCGCAGCGCCGGATAGTGCCGTAATCCCATCCAGACCTGTAAGGCTGAGTGCCACAGCGAGTACGAGAAAACTAACGATATAGAGGAAAAAGAAAGCCATTACCGAGTTAATGGTTTCTGGATTCAACGGCTTACCAGCATAGCGCGCAGGGGTGACCCGGTGCGGCCGAGCGAGCTTCCGTAGCTGGGATTGCGCGCTGGCAAACAGCACCTGGAAGCGGAAAATCTTGATCGAGCATGTTGTTGACCCGGCACAGCCGCCGACAAACATCAGCGCCAGGAATGTAGGTGTGGCGAAGGTGCCCCAAGCCTCAAAATTGCCGATGGCATATCCAGTCCCTGTCATTATGGATACAACGTTGAAAACCGTTTCAGAGAACGCCTGAATGATAGAGGCGTCTGAATCCACTGACCGAACCAGCAACACAAAGACAATGAATGCAGCAGCGATCAGAAAGAATCCGCGCACCTGTGGGTCATGCAGGATAACGGACACACGAACCTTCATCATTTTCAAATACATTATGAATGGCAGAGCGCCGAGGATCATGCCTACAGTCGCGATCAACGGAATAATCGGCCCCTCAAACACGCCGAACGAGCCGTCGTAATTGGCGTACCCTCCAGTCGCGACAGTGGTCATGGCGTGGGTAACGGCATCAAAAATATTCATACCGGCCAACCAGTAGGCCGCCGCAATCAGCGTTGTACCGCCCACGTAAATACCGCCAATACCGCTGGCGATCTGGGCTGCACGCGGCAGGACTTTCTCATTCTGCTCAGCCGCTTCCGCCCGGAAAAGCTGCATACCACCGACTTGCAGGGCCGGCAGAATCGCGATTGCTGTCACCACGATGCCGATACCGCCGATCCATTGCAGCAGCGCCCGCCAAAGCAGCAATCCTGGCGCAGCGAAATCCAAGCCGACAATAACAGTCGAGCCTGTAGTCGTAAGTCCGGACATCGCCTCAAAGAAAGCGTCAGTATAGCTCAAGTTCAAATCTGCAAATACAAACGGAAGTGCAGCGAATGCCGCCAGCGCTGCCCAACTCACCGTGGTGAAAAGGAAGGTTTCCCGGACAGATATGCTAAAGCCCCTCCCCTGCCAGCAGGATACAGACAGGCCGACGCCGACAAACAGCGTCAAGCCACCAGCGGCCACAAACACCAGCCAATTGGGGTTGCCCTCAATCAAGTCTGCCAGCACAGGCGGCGTCATTGCCACAGCAAGAGCGGACAGCAAAAGGCCGGTCAGGAATGCGATCGGCCGAAGGTTCATGCAGTTTGGTCCCTCAAAGCTATATACGTTTCACCGGAAACGACGAGGCCAGAAACAACGCCATTATAGCGTAATTCCTGGCCTCGTCTAAACGTGAAACGCTTATTCCCCGAATTGGGGGTCAGTGCAATGAGTGCTGTGCGTTTGGTGTATCGAGAGAAAACGCAGGCACGCTAATGTCAAAGCTCTCACCGTCATCTGTCGCCATCTCATAGGCACCGAGCATTAGCCCGGATGAAGTCTCCAGCGGGCAGCCGCTAGTGTAGCTGTATTCCCCACCTGGATCCAGCACCGGCTGCTCACCCACAACCCCAGCGCCCCGCATTTCTTGCACACGACCACGGGCGTCAATGATCTTCCAATAGCGGTTCATCAGCTGCACCGGCTTATCGCTGCAATTCTGAATGGTAATGTGGTAGGCCCACACATAATGGCCTTCCGCCGGCCTGGAATGCTCTACCAGATATTCCGGCACGACAATGACTTTAAGACCATGTGTCGTCTCTTCATACATCCACCAATGCTCCAACCAAGCGCTTTAAGATCGATATTTTAACGCTCAGACTATGCAGCCTACGCGTCCGATACAAGGAGGTTAAGATTCCTCTTAAGGCTTAGCCATTTGCGATTAAAGCTTGATCTAGGTCCCGGATGAGATCGTCTGCCGACTCGAGTCCTACGGAAAGCCGAAGAAGATCCGGCCCGATGTTCAACCGCGCCTTTTCCTCAAGCGGTGTCTTTGCGTGGGTAGATGTATCTGGGTGACAAACCAGGCTTTTAGCGTCTCCCAAGTTATTCGAGATTTTGATCAGACGAAGCGCATTCAATGTCTTAAAGCAATTGGCTTTACCGCCGTTCAAACGCGCCGAAACCAGCGTGCCGAACCCGGACATTTGTCGGGCTGCAATTTCATGGCCAGGGCAGTCGCTGCGGCCCGGATAAATTGACTGGGCGACAGCAGGATGTTCAGCCAAAAAGTCCGCCACCTTAGCCGCTGATGCGGCCTCTGCCCGAACACGTAGCTCAAGTGTCTCCAGGCCTTTAAGAGCAATCCAAGCATTGAACGGGCTGAGCGCAGGGCCAGTATGGCGCAGGAACGGCAGCAATTTTTCCTCGACAAAGTCTGCTGACCCCAGCACCGCACCGCCAAGGCTGCGACCCTGGCCATCGATATGCTTGGTCGTTGAGTAGGTCACAACATCCGCACCCAGCTCAAGCGGCTTTTGGAATATCGGGGTCGCGAAGACATTATCGACCATCAGACAAGCGCCGGCTTGCTTCGAAAGCTTGGCGATCGCCGCCAGATCAATAATCTCCAATGTCGGGTTGGACGGCGTTTCCAAAAACACGACTTTGGTTGGCTGAGAGAGCGCGGCCTCCCACGCGTCCATATCTCCTCCGTCTACCAGCACCGTTTCAATGCCGTAGCGTGGCAGTATCTGCGTTGCGATAACAAGGCAGGAACTGAACAGGGCACGGCTCGCCACCAATCTATCACCAGCGGATAGCTGGCAGGCGAGTGCGGCAAATACCGCCGCCATGCCGGACCCAACGCCCATACAGGCCTCAGCGCCTTCTAGCAGGCGAAGGCGTTCCTCCAACATGGAGACGGTCGGGTTGGCGTAGCGAGAATAAACATAACGGTCGATTTGGCCCTTGAAGGCGGCTTCGGCCTCTTCTGCACTTTTATAGACAAAGCCAGACGTCAGATAGATAGCCTCAGCATTTTCCATGTGGGAACTGCGCAACAAGCCGCCATGCACGGCAGCTGATTGGGCTGAAATATTATCGGGAAGATCTTGATAGTCAGGCACCGTCTTTTCCTCCAGTTTCGCAGAATGGCTGGAGGCGACGGTCCTAACGTGGGGACCTTTGCCAATGCGGAAAATAAGGAAAAACCCCAAATATGCCGCGCCAACCTCTTTAGCGATATGTTTAACGTGGCTCGCAAGCTGGTCGCTCAAATCACCACGGTTCCGACAGTCAGCGCTCAATCAATGAATGTCAAGGATTAGATTGGCGTTCTGGGATTAGGCGCCCTATTCTGTTGATAAGTACTCGTTTGTTTTGAGTTTTTGATCCGAATAGATTTGGAGTTGTATCTCTCGTGGAGTCTGATCGCGGCATAGTCCAAAGGCGGCCGCATCCCGCCCGCAATGGGCAACACCATCTGCCTGCATTCGCAGCGCTGGATTTGGGCACCAATAACTGCCGCCTTCTAGTCGCGCGACCGAGCGGTTCCGAATTCACCGTGATCGATTCTTTTTCCCGCATTATCCGCCTCGGCGAGGGCATCAATGAAACCGGGCGGCTTTCTGAACCCGCTATTGAGCGCGCGATCAATGCGCTGCGGGTATGTGTCAGCAAGCTCCGTCGCTGGCGGGTTCGGTACGGTCGCTATGTGGCGACGGAAGCCTGCCGTAAAGCCAGTAATTGCGGTGAATTCCTGGATCGCGCCGCTTATGAAGCCGACGTGCGCCTTGAAATCATTGATGCTGGTGAGGAAGCAGCACTGGCGGCCCGGGGCTGTGGCCCTTTGCTGACAGCCAAGCGCGAAAATGCTGTTGTGTTTGATATCGGCGGTGGATCGACAGAGGTCATCTGGCTGGCGACACCAACTGGTGGTCCCATCAGGTTCCTAGACAGTATTTCCATTCCGATGGGCGTCGTCACTATGGCGGACCGATTGCGTGGCCAAAAAATTACACCGGAACTATACGATAGCCTGAAGCGCGATGCCCGGATGCCACTCGGCACATTCGATGCCAAGCACCGCATATCACAGCACATTCGGATGGGGCGCGTGCAAATGCTTGGAGCATCGGGCACTGTCACCACAGTGGCAGGCATTCACAAACGCCTGCCCCGCTATCGCCGGGATGCTGTAGACGGCACACTGATCAAATTCAAAGAGATTGACGCCGTGACGGAACACTTATTCGCCATCGGCGCAGATGGTCGTCGGGAAAACCCGTGCGTTGGCCCTGAACGGGCTGACCTTTTGCTGCCAGGGTGTGCCATCCTGGACGCGATCCGAGATCAATGGCCAGTGGGCCGTCTGCGGGTGGCGGACCGTGGCGTGCGCGAAGGCATCCTGCTTTCGCTCATGCAAGATGGCTCCAGGGGCTAGCAATGGCAAAGAAACCTGGTCGCACTGGAAAAACCGCCAAACCAAAAGGCAGTTCTGGGCGTGGTGATGGTGCCCGGATGATGGCGACACGCGTTAAAACTGCGAGCGGGCGGAAGGTCGGCTCCACGCTGTGGCTACAGCGGCAACTGAATGATCCCTATGTACTGAAAGCCCAGGCGGACGGATATCGCAGCCGCGCCGCGTATAAGCTTGTTGAGCTGGATGATCGGTTTGGTTTCCTCAAACCCGGCATGCGGATCGCGGACCTTGGTGCCGCCCCTGGCGGATGGACCCAAGTTGCAGCCCAGCGCACCGGCGCTTTAACCGGCAAGTCGCCACCAATTATCAGCATGGACATCCAAGAGATGGATCCGATTGCGGGTGCCGAGCTCATGCTGCTCGATATCTTCGCCGAGGATGCAATTCCTTTGATCCAAGCGGCCCTTGGCGGTGAAGCAGATATCGTGCTGTCCGATATGGCACCGTCGACAACCGGCCATAAGAACACAGACCAAATCAGGATCGCTGGCCTCGCAGAGGCTGCATATGACGTCGCCAAGCAATTGCTGGCAGACGCCGGCGTATTCATTGTAAAGGTGTTCCAGGGTGGCGCGCCGCCAGAATTACTGGCAGAATTAAAGTGTGATTTTAGCCACGTCCGGCACGTAAAACCGCCTGCTAGCCGCCAAGGCTCACCAGAAATGTACCTCGTCGCGACCGGGTATCGTGGATAGATGATGAAGCTGCTGCGCACCGCACGGGCTGCCCTGCCCACGAAAGCATCCCACCCAAAGGTCTGCCGCCTGATCACCGATCTCATCCATGAAGCGCGATGCAAAAACTGCATTCACGAAGTCTTTGATGCCGATATAACGGCATTTATGGCTTAGCGCGCCGAAACGGAACCAGAGGCCTGCTCCGCTACATGTTCATTTTGATGTGCCTTGCCAGTGCAGTGCGAGATCAGCCTGAAAGGCAGGCTTACCGAACGGCGTTTGGCGGAAACTTGATTATCTTTGGTGATGTGGATTTCAGCCATAAAAGTCTCTACCCAAAAGCCTACAACCACTTCTATAGTTTCCATATGGCATAGTTCCGGCGGGGAATGGTTATGAAATACGATTATATTATAGTTGGCGGTGGATCAGCTGGATCAACCTTAGCAAACCGTCTTTCTGCACGCAGTACCAACCAAGTTCTTTTGTTGGAAGCTGGCGAAGATACCCCACCGGGGGCTGAGCCTGAGGAAATCCTGGACAGTTATCCTGGCCGCGCCTACCTCAACAGCCGTTTCATCTGGGATGAGCTGAAGGTCACGACAGAGAATATTTCACACAACCAGCCAGACGTCCCCAAACCCCCACTCCGCAAATACGAGCAGGCGCGAATTCTTGGTGGCGGGTCCTCTATCAATGGCCAAATGGCCAATCGCGGCGCGCCTTCAGACTTTGCAGACTGGGAAGCCCGCGGCGCTAAAGACTGGAATTGGGAAGGCGTACTGCCCTATTTCAAAAAAATCGAGCGCGATCTTGATTTCAAAAATGAATGGCATGGCCAGGAAGGGCACATACCCGTCCGCCGGATCATGCCGCAAGATTGGAGCGGCCTTGGCAAAGCCGCCGCTGAAGCCTTCGCCGCCCAGGGTTTCGAATATATCGACGACCAGAACGGCGAATTCCGGGATGGCTATTTCCCGATCACGATCTCCAACACGAATGATCAACGCGTCTCCGCGGCCATCGGCTACCTGAACGCAGACGTGCGCAAGCGGCCAAACCTTACGCTATCCACGTTGACTTCGGTGACGGAGCTTTTGTTCGAAGGCTGTCATTGCGTCGGCGTGAATGCATTGGTCGAGGGCAAGCAGAAGAAATTCCGGGGCCATGAGATCATCCTTTCTAGCGGCGCTATCCATTCGCCAGCCCACTTGCTGCGCGCGGGCATTGGGCCTGAAGGGCATCTCAGGGATTTGGGAATTGCTGTACGCCATAACCTGCCTGGCGTTGGCAATCAGTTGATGGATCATCCCTCGATCGCGCTCGCCAGCTTCATGAAACCCAATGCCAGGCGGCGGAAAGAAGGGTCCAGGCGGCACTTGGTGGTCGGCCTTCGCTATACCTCGTCCACGCCGGGTGTGCCCCAGGGCGATATGTTCGTTGCCGTCGCGCACAAATCCGGCTGGCATGCGGTGGGTGAGCAAATTGCCTCAAAAATCCTGTTCGTCAACAAAACTTATTCTGAGACAGGCTATGTCCGCCTAAATTCCAAACACTGGGCGGAAGAGCCGGAGGTTGCATTCAATCTGCTCTCTGACAGCCGGGACCTGGACCGACTGAAAGAGGGCGCGCGCATGATGGCGGCAGCATACGCGTCTGAGGCGCTGCAGCGCGTCACGTCAGACCCGTTTCCGGCCAGCTGGGGGGACAAAGTCCGCCAGATCAGCGCTGTTACGACCAAGAATAAGCTCATGACCGACATCGCCGCCAAGGTCATGGATGGCCCGGCTCCAATACGGCGCTGGTTTATGAAAACCTTCGTGACAGACGGCCTAACGATGCAAGACATCCTGACCGATGAAGAAAAGATGGAAGGCTTCATCAAGCAGACAGCAGTTGGCGTATGGCACGCCTCCTGCACCTGCCGCATGGGCACCGATGATGATCCTATGGCCGTCACTGACAACCAGGGTCGCGTGCACGGCATGGAGGGATTGCGCATCTGCGATGCGTCCATCTTCCCGGTTGTCCCCTGTGCCAACACCAACTTCCCAACGATTATGGCAGCGGAAAAGATCGCAGATGCTATTTTGGCGACCCCGGCGTGACCGGCCCTAGCCTTGCCCTCACGTTAGATAACGGACCCGATCCAATCGCGAAACCGGGCGCTTCTGCGCTTTTGGATAAGGTCGCCCATGCGGGCCACGCTATCGGCAACCACACCTACAGCCAGCCAAGGTCCTTCGGCAGTCTTAGAGCAGAAGCCGCTATCGACGAGATTGAGCGTAAAGAAGTGCTCCTTGCCAGGCATCAGTCTCCATTGCGCCTTTTTCGTCCGTCAGCCGGGGGCGGCATAAAACACCTACCCAGATTTCTTGACCAAGCCACATTGACGGGTATCGATATCACACCAGACCTGCCGCCGCAGAAAATGCCAGTGCAACACAGCCAGGTAAAAGCGCCGGTCGATTGGCTGATTTCAGACATTTAGCCCTGCACTAAGCAACGGTTGGGTAGCTGAAACGCGTATCTTTTCTTCCGAGCCCGCCGCAAATCAAGCCAGCGCATCGGCAAACTTGTGATTGACGTCGCAGTGGCCAGCTTCATCGGCGCGCACTGCAATCACGACATCGCGAAGACGGGCGTCCTAACTTAGATTTTAGTACTTGATGGCTATAGGGAGTGCCGGTGTGTTTTCGACCTCGCCAGCCTCGATCTGCGCCAGATAATGGGTGTAGCTGATGAAGGCCTTTTCCTCAAAATAGCCAACCATCCGATGTGCAGTCTTGGGTGCCAGGAGATAGAGGAAGCAGCAGAAATTCCAGAAAACTATCTGCGCCACCATCACGAAAGCCCGCTCGAGCAAGGATGGTTCAGAGATCTTGATGAATGTCATGAGGTCCATATGCTCATTTTCAGCCTCATCCAACAATTCGCGGATCGAGCCTTCGTCGTCTTTAATTAAACGCAATGCCTTCAAATGCACCAGCAATCTGCCGACCATTCCCGGAACGGCAGCCACCGCCTCAAGCACCACGGCACGATTGCCATAGCGGTTTGCAAAAAAACTTGTCGGCGAAAAACCGCAGCACCTTAGCAACGCCATACGCAAATTTGTCGCTTGCTCCCTCAGGCTGGCGGTGCAGCGTCAGGTCAACATTGGTTCCGGCTTCAATATCATTACTCATGTATGAACCCTCCACTTAAGCTGTTCCGGCGCGACCGCGGTACCCTCATATGTTGGGAATATACCAACCCGCCAAGTCGGCGACGATGCCACAGATTGGCGGCATGGCAGAATTCCACGATTGATCGACGTGCTGAGACTGCTTTGACAAACACCCCAACCACGCCTGACAATTCCATCCGAAACATCACATCAAGGGAGAAGCGTTATGGGTATTTTGGATGGTCGCGTGGCGATCTGTACAGGGTCTGGCCGGGGCGTCGGGGCTGAAGTTGCGAAGCTGATGGCAGCGAATGGTGCCAAGGTCATCGTGAATGACCCAGGCGTTGGCGGCGGCGGCGAAGGCGGCGATCAAACCCCAGCCCAGGCGATTGTCGATGAAATCAAAGCGGCGGGCGGCGACGCTGCGGCTAACTTCGGCTCCGTCACATCCTACGAAGACTGCTTGGACATGATCACCCAGGCGCGGGATGAGTTCGGCGGATGCCATGCCGTGTTTAACCCAGCCGGTATTCTGCGGGATCGCATGTTCCACAAAATGTCCCCGGATGATTGGAAAGACGTGATTGACGTCCACCTGAACGGCCATTACAACATCAACCGCGCAGCTATTAACCTGTTCCGGGAACAGGAATATGGGCGGATGATTATGGTCTCCTCCACCTCAGGCGTTCTGGGGAATGTGGGTCAGGCAAACTACGGTGCCGCCAAAATGGGGATCGTCGCGCTCATGCGCATCGTCGCTATGGAGAACGCGAATAAGGGCATCACGGCCAACGCTATCCTGCCCTCCGCCGATACGCGCATGACGCGTTCCGTGCCAACACCGAAAGACCCGACAGCAGCGGAAGTGCGCGAAGAACGCCTGCGCTTAAGCCCAGCGGACGCCATTGCGCCGCTTTGTGTATTCCTGGCGTCCGAGCAGGCTAGCTATGTCTCCGGCCAGGTATTCCACCAGCGGGGTGCGGAGCTTTCCCTTTACGGCGACATGAAACCAACGCGGATGGCCCATCGCCATGGCGGCTGGACGGTCGACACCATTGCTGAGAACGCCATGCCGAGCCTGAAGACCGGCTTCGTTACTATTGGCAACAGCAGGGAAATTCATCCTGGCCTGCCTCTGGAGTAGACCTATATCATATAAAATCGCCTTCCCCTCCCTGCTGATGAAAGACTAAATCCATGACGACCAATTTCGCTGATGAAGAAAGGATGCTGATCGATCTTGTCGATAAATTCGTCGAGAACGAACTGATGCCGCTCGAAAAAGCCGTTATGGAGCGGGAGGCGGCGGGCGGTGAAGTCGCGTTGCTGCCGGAAGAAGAAGCGCCACTGCGCGCCAAGTGCAAAGAACTCGGCCTCTGGGCGTTGGATGCCCCGGAGGAAGTGGGCGGGTCCAACATCCGCACATCGGTCATGCTGGCAATCCAAGAGAAAATCAAAAGCACGGTGACGCCATTTATCTTCCCGCCGGATAGCCCCAATCTCCACATGATGATCGAAGTGGCTACGCCGGAGCAGAAAACAAAATATATGGAGCCGTATGCGCGCGGTGAACTTCGCTCCAACATCGCAATTTCTGAACCGGGTGCGGGCGGTGACCCTGCGCAGATGAAAACCCGGGCCATTCGTGAGGGCGATGATTGGGTCATTAACGGGCGGAAAATCTGGGTGTCCGGCGTGCCTAAGGCAGATTTCCTCATTCTGATGGCCGCGACAGACCCTAGCAAAGGTGCCCGCGGCGGCATCACGGCATTCTTGTTGGACACCAACACTCCGGGCTTCGCCATCGAACGGTCCATCCCGATGATCGCAGGCGCGCGGACATATGAGCTGACGTTTGATGATGTGCGTTTGAAGGATTCACAGGTGCTCGGCATCGTCGGCCAGGGCTATGCGCCGATGCAGAAGCGCCTCACCGTTCGTCGCCTGGAAATGGGTGCAATGGGCGTCGGCATGGCCGAACGTGCGCTGAAAATGATGTGCCAACACACCCAGCAGCGCGAGACCTTTGGCCAGAAGCTGTCAGACCGGCAGGCAATCCAATGGTGGGTGGCAGACGCCGCCACTAAAATCCACGCCACCCGCCTGATGGTGCAGGACGCGGCACGCAAGCAGGAAGCCGGCGAGGACATCCGCACCGAAGCCTCTATGATCAAAGTCTACGCCACCGAAATGGCCCAGGAGACCCTGGACAACGCCATGCAAAGCTTCGGCGCCATGGGCATGACCCGCGAACTCCCCTTCGCCATAATGTCCCAACGCCTAAGACTTTCCCGGATTTACGAAGGACCGACAGAAGTGCATAGGATGCTGATCGCACGGCGGACGCTTAGGAAGTATGAGTGATTAGTTGAGACCTCTGCATAGGCCCCCACTCTAAGTGGGGCTTATGCAGAGGTCTAATTAAAGATGTAACGACCGGCTTGGTAATTCCGATTCAAAGAGCCGAGGGCGTTCTAAGTGGCTTTCCATCTGGCAGACCGCCGCATCGGTGTTGCCTACTCATCGACCCGCAGCGTCGAAGCTTTGGCAATATCATTGCGGTAGCGCACAGAGGTGATCTCTACCTCAACTGACATTAAATCCCGCAAGCTCAGATCGCCAAGCGCCTTGACGTCCCGCGCAGCCGCCGCGTTTTCTGCTACAGCGCCCAGGCTTGCGCCAGCCGCGATCGTTGTCAAAATCTTCGGCAAATCTGCACCGGATTCGTTTGCGTTAACCTACGAACTGCATCTGCCAGATAAACCTTCGGTTAATTTAACACTCTGATTAGATTATAGATTTAGCGCCAACCTTCCAGTAACCGCGCCTCATCTCGTTTGAACAGCGGGATCAGAACCACGCCCGCAAGGAAGCCGCCGATATGCGCCCAGTAAGCCACATTGTCGGACCCAAACATGCCACCGCTGGCCAACGCCTGGAAAACGAACCACCCGCCGACCCAAACCCAAACTGGCAAGCAAAGCGGTATGAAGATCGGCGTGATCGCTGTAATGCGCGCCGTTGGATGCAGGATGAGATATGCGGCTAAAATTCCAGATACGCCGCCACTGGCGCCAATCAACGGCGCTTCAGACATTTCATTGGTCATGCCATGGGCAAGCGCTGCTAGGGCACCGCAGATCAGATAAAAAATTATGAAACGGACCGTGCCGCAACGATCTTCAACATTGTCACCGAACACAAACATGAACGCCATGTTTCCAATCAAATGCCATGCGCCGCCATGCAGGAACTGGTAGGTGAGCACTGACCAGGCTGCCGGCACATGCACCAATGCGGAATCAAGCTCCTGATGGCCAAAAATCACCGCAGGCCGAAAGCCAAAGCTGAAAACAGTTGATACTTCTTCAAACTGCGACTGACCTGATTGCCAAACATACACGATCACGCAGATCAGGATAAGCGCCCACGTGCCATAGGGCGTATCGATCCATCGGCGCGGATTATCGTCATGAATGGGCCAGAACGCCAAGCCGACTATAGCCGGGGTGTAGGCGGTGCATCGGCCAAATCACACCAAATTGGCGTGTGGTCTGATGCTCTCGGCCGCCCCCTTGGACGGCGATCAATATCAATATCTGTCATCCGATCCAATGCGGCACCTGTAAGCAACAGGTGATCAATTCGGATGCCGTTGTCTTTCTGCCACGCACCCGCCTGATAATCCCAGAACGTATATGCTGCTGGCGCATTGGGCTTGGCTACGCGGAAAGCATCATAATAGCCAAGGTTTAGAATGCTGCGGAATTCGGCACGGCTTTCTGGCCGGGTCAACGCATCGCCCTCCCAAGCGCTTGGGTCGTAGCAATCCTCATCCGTGGGTATGACGTTGTAGTCCCCAAGTAATGCAACCGGCTTACCCGTCGCAGCCAATTCAGCAGCGCGGGTATAAAGCCGTTTCATCCAGCCGATTTTGTACGGAAACTTTTCCGTGCCCACAGGGTTGCCGTTCGGCAAATAGATTGAAGCAATGCGCACGCCATTGATTGTCGCTTCGACGTACCGGGCCTGCTCATCGCTATCATCCCCCGGCAGGCCGATCATCTGGTCCTCAATAGGCAGGCGGGACAGGATAGCGGAGCCATTATAGGTCTTTTGGCCAGCAATGACGGCCTTATAGCCCTTGGCTTCGAACTCCATGCGCGGGAAACCATCCTCGACGCATTTCAGTTCCTGCAAGGCCAGCACATCGGGCTGGCCTTCATCGAGCCATGCCAGTGCTGCGTCTAAACGGGCTTTGATTGAATTCACATTCCAAGAAGCGATGCGCACGTCAGGCCCGCTAGATCGCGAAAGAGGAGCCGCAGCCACAAGACGACGCTGCGTTTGGATTCTCTACGACGAACATCGCACCCGCCAAATCTTCTTTCCACTCGACAACGGAGCCACGCAGCAGGTCGAGCGAGACCTCATCGACGACGATCTCTACACCGTGACGCTTATAAACCGCGTCATCCTCGTTCATATTTTTGTCGAAGCTGAAACCGTATTGAAAGCCTGAGCAACCGCCACCAGAAACCGAAACGCGCAGGCGTGATCCGTCCTCGCCTTCCTTCTCCAGGATGCGTTGTAGCTGGGCAGCCGCCCGTTCTGTGACGCCAATTCCGTCTTGAACACTTCCGTCAGGCATGGCAATGCGCTCCAAATCAAGCAGTCAGAATGTTGTGTCGCGGCTACGCACTGATCATTCTATACAATCTCACCTTAGTATATGGATGTTCCTGCGGCTTCGATCAACGGGGTCTCAGCAAGAGGATACGCCACACTGTGCCTATGGCCCTTTACGCCACGAAGAACGAGGAAAGCCGCGGGCGCCGTATCAACGGGCCCGAGGCCGAAAACCGCGCGCCATTTCAACGAGATAGGGACCGGATCATCCATTCAAATGCCTTCCGGCGCCTCAAGCACAAAACCCAGGTTTTTGTTTATCATGAGGGCGATTATTTCCGGACCCGGCTGACACATTCTATTGAAGTTGCGCAAATTGCGCGCACGATCACCCGCAGCCTCGGTGCAAATGAAGACCTGGCGGAAGCCGTCGCCCTTGCCCATGATCTCGGCCACACGCCGTTTGGCCATGCCGGCGAGGACGCATTATCAGCCGCGCTCGCAGATGCAGGCGGGTTCGATCATAACGTCCAAACCCTCCGAATCCTCACACGCTTAGAGCAGCGCTACGCCGATTTCGACGGCCTGAACCTAACATGGGAAACGCTCGAAGGTGTTGTCAAACACAACGGCCCAATGGCTGGGCCAAATATCACGACACCCAAAGCCATAGCCGCCTTCGATGCTTCTTATCCGCTTGATCTTGCGAGTTATGCAGGGCTTGAAGCGCAGATCGCAGCGCTTTCAGATGATGTGGCTTACAATAGCCATGACATCGACGATGGCCTGCGCGCCGGATTGTTTGATCTTGATGACCTCCGCGACCTGCCGTTGCTGTCTGAGCTTCTGGCAGAAGTTGACCGGAAGTGGCCAGGGTTGGAGCGTCAGCGGAAGATTTATGAGCTGGTCCGCCAGCTCATCGGCGCACTCGTCATGGACCTCACCCTTGAGACCCAACGCCGCCTGAAAGCAACCAATCCCACCTCCGCTGCAGACGTTCGGGATGCAGGAAAGCCAATGGCGGCATTCTCTGAAGACATGGAAACCACAGTGAACGCGTTGCGTATGTTCCTGAAAACGCATATGTACCGGCATTATCGGGTCAATCGGATGACAAGCAAGGCACGCCGGATTGTGACAGATCTATTCCAATTGTTCGTCGAAGAACCGGAGAACTTGCCAGAAGCTTGGCGCCAGGCCGCCGTGGGAGACGCACCGCAACATAGAATGCGCATTGTCGGCGACTACATCGCAGGCATGACAGACCGCTATGCCATGCTGGAACACCAGCGCCTTGTGGATATTTATAGCCGGACAATATGAACTACTTTAGACACTTCCAAGGGCTGACACTGTCCATTTTGGAGCGCATGCAAGCGGCGTGCGATTTGCCCGATGACATTGATTTTTCACGTGTCGCTGCTGAATTACCCAGGGACGCCGCCCATGGCGATGTTGCGCTGAATGCGGCCATGGTTCTGTCTAAACAGGCCGGCATGAAACCCCGTGATCTGGCAACTTGGATCGCTGCAAGCTTGGCCCAGCACGAAGATGTTGAATCGGCAGAAGTTGCCGGCCCCGGCTTTATTAATATCCGCGCTGCTGCTGCCTTCTGGCCTGCGCGATTGGCGGAAATTCTGGCTTTGGGCCGGGACTACGGCACCTCTGATAGTGGTGCTGGACGGACAACCAATGTCGAATATGTCTCCGCCAACCCAACAGGTCCGCTGCACGTCGGCCATGGCCGTGGTGCCGTATTTGGTGATGCGCTGGCCGCATTGTTGGAAAAGGCCGGACATACCGTAATCCGCGAATATTACATAAATGACGCTGGGTCTCAGGTCGATACCTTGGCGCAATCCGCACTGTTACGCATGCGCGAGGCTCAAGGCGAGGACATCGGCGAAATCCCAGAGGGCCTCTATCCTGGCGATTACCTGAAAGCCGTCGGCGTAGCGCTCGCCAAACTGACCGCAACCGACCAAACGCCTGATGGTGCCCGCACGCTTGCTGTTGAAATGATGATGGACAGCATTCGCGAAGACCTGGCCGCAGCCGGGATCAAGCAAGATTTATTTTCATCCGAACGCGCACTTGTAGAAGCTGGGCGCGTCGAGGATGTAGTCGCGGCACTGGAAGCCAAAGGCCTTGTCTACGTCGGTGTGTTGGAGCCGCCAAAAGGCAAGCTGCTGGATGATTGGGAAGCACGCCCGCAAACATTGTTCCGAGCCAGTGAATTTGGCGATGATACAGACCGGCCTTTGAAGAAGTCCGATGGGTCTTGGACTTATTTTGCAACCGATATCGCCTATCATTTCGACAAATATGAGCGCGGTGGCAAGACCTTGATTGACGTCTGGGGCGCGGATCATGGTGGTTACGTTAAGCGCGTCGCGGCCGCCATGCAGGCGCTCACAGGAAAAAAAGACACATTGGACGTCAAACTGTGCCAACTCGTGAAGCTCATGCGAGACGGCAAGCCAGTCATCATGTCGAAACGGGCTGGCACGTTCGTCACTCTTCGCGAGGTCATTGATGAGGTGGGCGCCGATGTCCTGCGCTTTATGATGCTGACGCGAAAGAATGACGCGCCACTTGAATTCGATCTTGCCCGTGCACTTGAACAATCACGCGACAACCCTGTGTTTTACGTTCAATACGCCCACGCCCGCTGCCGGTCCGTCTTACGGCACGCGGAGGAAGCGGATGCGGATGTCTCTCTAGAAGACCTGGCAACTGCCGATCTGGCGCTCCTCAAAGAGCCGGAAGAAATCAGCCTGGTGAAACAACTAGCATCCTGGCCCCGTATGGTGGAGCAAGCGGCAGAGGCGCACGAACCGCACCGAGTTGCATTCTTCTTGCAGGAAACTGCGGCGGCGTTCCATCAGCTTTGGAATAAGGGTCGCGAAGACACAACATTAAGATTCATACAGGAAGATGCGCCAGAATTGACAAAATCGCGCCTAGCGCTTGTATCTGCAGTGACGACCGTCATAGGCTCCGGATTGGCCGTGATCGGAGTCGAAGCGGCGGAGGAAATGTAGTCGATGGCGGGGCCAGAGTTTGACCCAGAAGCAAGACCTGAACGCGCCAAGCTCGCCTTGTTTGGCCGCGTTGCATTTGCGGTCGTTTGCGTCAGTTTTGCGCTCCTCGCTGCCATGTGGCTGCTTTTTGGCGGCGAAGGTTTAGGTGGCCCTGTGCCTGTAATTTCTGCTGAGGTTGGCCCTGATCGTGTCCGCCCGGACCCTGAAACGCCATCTGGCCAACAAATCCCACATCGGAACCAACAGGTATTCGAAGTCGTAACCGGCGATAGCGGCAAATCCCGCCCGGAGCAGCTAACGGATGGCGGCGAGCAGCCTATTATACTTCCAGGTTCAACAGATGGCGTTCCAATCGCGGCCAGGCCTGAACCTGCCAATGGGTCGCCAATTCAGTTGCTACCGCCCAAACCGTTGCCGTTGAACATTGATCCGCCAGCTGCACGCGAACCAAAACAACGGCCACCAGCTGCGCGCGCCCCGGCGCTGATTCTGGTGCCATCAGCTACGGAAACGCCACGTCAAACTCAACAACAGTCTGCCCCGCCGCCACAGCAACCGCCGTTGATTGTCGCCCCGACACTCGTGGTGCCACCCCCTGCGCCAGTCGTAGCACAACCTGCACCTACACCGGAACCAGCGCGCGTGGCGCCGAAGCCTGAACGCCGCCAAGTCGCGTCACTGCCGCCATCGAATTCCTATCGTATCCAGATCGCAGCCGTGCGCAGTAACACGGCTGCTCAGCGTGAATGGCTCCGTCTCCGCCGCCAAAACAAGGATATTTTGGGTAGCCTGCAGCTCTTCGTCCAGCAGGTGAATATCCACAATAAGGGCGTCTACCATCGCATTCAGGCAGGCCCGCTGCCGGATAGAATCCTGGCAGAGATCACTTGCAGTAACCTGAAGTCCCGTGGCGTGGGGTGCCTGATTGTCGCCCAGTAGACCACCAGCCGCAGCAATCCTAGGCTGCTCAGGGCCTGCGCTCACAGCTGAGGAGCGCAGTTTCTTTCAAGAAGCCAATCCATTTGGCCTGATCTTATTCGCTCGCAACATAGCAGCTCCAGAAACAGCAGCCCGCCTCATCGCAGATTTCCGTGAGGCTGTTGGCCGTGCGGATGCGCCCGTTCTGATCGACCAGGAAGGCGGGCGGGTGGCACGCCTTAAGCCGCCGCATTGGCCCGCTCTGCCATCCCAAGGCGCTATTGGCCGCCTATATAAGCCCACACCTGCTAAGGCGCGTGAGGCCGCCACACTGCTAGGTCACGCCTTGGCTGCAACTGTGGCGCCCATCGGCATAGATGTCGCGTGCGCCCCAGATGCAGATGTGCGTGCCCCCGGCGCTCACCCGATCATCATTGGCGACCGGTCATACGGTGATGACCCAGCCATCGTCGCCGAACTGTCTGCGTTGACCCAGCAAGCACTACTAGGCGATGGCGTTGCAACCACGCCTAAGCACGCCCCGGGGCATGGCCGCGCCGCGCTGGACAGCCACGAAGCGCTGCCGGAGGTCACCGATAGCATTGACGCGCTTTCCGCAGACCTGGCACCGTTCAAGGCGCTCACGGACGCTCCGTTCTGGATGACGGCCCATATTCGCTATCTCGCACTAGACGCTGATGCACCCGCCACGTGCTCCTCCGCTTGCCTGGATTGGCTGCGGGAGGAGACGGGCTATGCAGGCATATTGCTGACAGATGACCTGGCCATGGGCGCGCTTAAAGGCAGTATTGGCGAGCGTACCCACGCAGCAATGGCGGCTGGGTGCGACGTAGCACTCTATTGCCCCGGCGACATGACCGGAAACCAAGCGACAGTCGCTGCCGCCGGCACATCTGAAGCGCGGGTCTTAGATTTATGGGATAATTGGACTGAAGACCGTGCGGACAGAACCGGCCACGACGATGCGTTTCAGCTAGCGGCCAAACTCTGGGCACTCGTAGAGTGCTAAGTATCCACCCACCAGTCTATCGCCAATACGGCAGGCGCAGTATTCTACGCGGAGAGATTCGCGGGACATTCAACCAGCGCTGAGATAACCGTGGCAGAAACCGAAGCTATAAACACATTGGCGGCAGCGGCGGCCCGGGACGATGATGGGCCAAAGCTCCTCGTTGATCTTGGACTGTATGAAGGCCCTGTTGACCTACTGCTTCAACTAGCGCGGGACCAAAAAGTTGATCTGCTGCACATCTCCATCCTGTCGCTCGCGGAGCAATATCTGAAGTTTATCGCCGAGGCCAAACGCCTGAAGCTGGAGATCGCAGCCGATTATCTGGTGATGGCCGCCTGGCTAGCCTATCTGAAATCCCGCCTGCTACTGCCCAAGGAAGACCCACCGCCCGAGGACGAACTTTCGCCTGAACAGATGGCCGAAGCGCTTGCCCAGCAGCTTCAGCGATTGGAGAGCCTGCAAGCGGCGGCCAAATTGTTGTTGGCCGTGCCTCGGCTTGGCATCGACAGGTTTGGGCGCGGGCAGGCGGATGCGTTGTCTGAACATATCGAGTCACGCACTGAGACTGATATCACCGAACTACTGCAAGCCTATGCAGGCGTGCGTCGTCGCCAGGACAGCATGGCGCTTTCCATCAGGCCGTCGCATCTCCATACCGTCGAGGCTGCGATCGGGCGGCTCAATGCGATGCTTGGCACGGCCTTCGAATGGCGCACGCTGGAAGCATTCTTACCCCTAATCACCGGCGATAGCATATTACAGCGGTCTGCCTGGGCATCCACCTTCACCGCCAGCCTGCAATTAGCCAAAGACGGACAGCTGCAAATCCGCCAGGAAGAGCGCTTCGGCCCGATTTATCTCCGCGCCCGGAAATCGGACAACCCGCAGCTTGATGTGGATGTGAGCGATGAATGAAATCGACGATAGGGATTGCCCATCAGACGAACCTGAGGACTTTGGCGAACTCGCAGTGGGCCCGCGCGTTGTTGATCCAGAACGGCTTGAACTGGCAGAACGGCTAGCAGAGGCAATTGTATTTTCCTCTGCAGATCCCGTGCCAATAGAAGCGTTGGCTGAACGACTTCCTAGTTCGATTGATCCTGCCGAAATTATGGAACGCCTGGAAGCGCGCTACCGAAACCGAGGCGTCACGCTGATGCGTATTGCGGGCGGATGGACATTCCAAACCGCGCACGACCTAGCCGCTGCACTCACCGTTGAACGGGTTGAACAGAAAAAGCTGACCCGCGCCCAAGTCGAAACGCTGGCTGTGATCGCCTACCATCAGCCGATAACACGGCCAGAGATTGAAGAAATCCGCGGTGTGTCACTTTCGAGCGGTGTTATGGATACATTGCTGGGACTTAGCTGGATCCGCACTGGCCGACGCCGGGATACGCCTGGCCGCCCGCTTACTTTCGTTACAACCAAAGACTTCCTGCACCATTTTGGCTTGGATACGGTGCAAGACCTACCTGGCGCTCACGAATTGACGGCGATGGGCCTATTGGATAATCGAGCCGGTTCAATCTCAGATTCCGTCAACCGTGAGGAAGAACTCGATCTACCAGAACCTGCTGTCGCCGCAGATGTGGATATCGACGAAGCATCGGGCATCGGCGGTATCTTATCCCCGTTCGACGAGGACAAAGAACGCTAAACTGGCCTCTGGCGCCGGGCAACACGTTTAGCTGGCCATGCTTTCGACCTTACTCGCACATTGGCCTTGCAGGTCTTTTACAATAGCGACCCGGTTACGCCCACTGTGCTTGGCGAGGTAGAGTGCTGCGTCCGTCTGCTCAACAATCGTTTCCATCGTGTCAGTGGCCTGCAGCAGTGCAGCACCAATTGAAAGCGTGACATTGCCATAGCTTTGGCCGGTCTTTGCGCTTTTTAGCACCTTGGCCGCAATCGTTTTGCGGAGTTGTTCAGCAACAACACCGCCTTTCAAATCCGTGGTTGGCAGGATGATGCAGAATTCTTCGCCGCCATACCGTGCTGGAATATCACGGCCCTTCAACATGGATTTCATCACGCGCCCAACAAGTTTCAGCACCTTACCCCCAAGCCGGTGACGATAGGAGTCATTAAACCGCTTGAAGTGGTCAACGTCTGTGATCAGTAGCGTCAGCGTCGTGCGGTCTTCACGCGCCCGCACAATTTCCGCTTCAAGGCCAAGGTCAAAGGCGCGGCGGTTGGGCAAGTTGGTCAAAACATCAGTTTGACTGGCGTGGCGGGCATCATCAAGATTGGTCTACAGTTTAGCCATGCTATTGCTGGCCTCGTTCAGCTCGTGTTCGAGGGTCGCGTTTTTTCGACCGCCTCTTTGGCATCCATGAGCGCTTTCTTGACGAAGGCCTGGATTTGCTCTGGAGAGGCACCGGATAGAACGCCGCTGAACCCCAGCAACGTCGACCCGTAGTCTTTCGCATTATCTGACGCAGCGCCGATCGACGTTGCAGCCTTACCAATAATCTCCTCAACGCTCTCGCTTGCGGTTTGGATGATCTAACTAGCGCCCTCGCCAAGATAGGACTGTTTTATGTCCTGATACGAATGGAGGTCGAACTCTTCCACGCTCTCAAGCATACCGCTCAGCCGCCGGGAGAGCTCGGCATCTATGCCTGCATGGAAAGCATACCAGATTTCAAAGTTGTCTGAATCTGTGCAATCTACAGCGATTCCATCTGTTCCAGCGCTTCTTTTTCTACGGTGGCAGCGCGCCCGTAACTTTCTTTTTAGCTGATTCGTCCCTTGGTTCCCGAACCGCAGCGCTATCCGCGCCGGCGCATTTCAGCGGACCACACAGGACTTTAGCGAGGAAGAATGAAGAGATTATTACCTAAACTGATTGCTGTTGTTATTTAAGACTCTTCAAATAAGCGATCAGCGCTGCCCGGGATCGCTTAAAGCGAACGACTATATCAGTTTTGACGCCTGGAATTGCTTTCTTTGGGTCCTGCAAGAAACTGTTCAGTTTTGCGTCGTCCCAACGGAAATCAGCTTCAGTCAGCGCGCTCGACTGCCGGAACCAACCTGTTGACCCAACTTCACGCCCGTAAATGCCGGCAAGATGCGGACCATAGGCTAATTTCTCACCTTCCTTCTTAGAATGGCATACGGCACAGCGCTGACGAAAAATAAATCCGCCCATCAGCACTGGGTCTGAAGGCTGAGCAGTGTCTTTCACACCGTAGTCTTTGGAGCTGGGTGCCGGTTTGGCCGCCCGGGCAACATCGCCAGAAGGCTGAGCATCCGATGGTTTGGCCTGAGAAAACTGGTCCGCAGCACGGGCTTGAACGACTGCTGCCGCTGCGAGCGCCAAACTAAACACAAATAGCGCGACAAGAGCAAAACTAACCCGTACTGACATTTTCAAGGCTCTCCAAAGGCGGTGCTGCGTCTCTTACACATAAACTTATGAAGCCGCCGCCATAGTGCAAATTTTTTGGCGCATTATCTGTAAGATCAGTCAAATACAGCGTTTGACGGTTATTCCGTGATCGCCTGATAAACCAAGGACCGCAATTCTCGTCGAATTGGGTACGAAGATGATGGCATCAACTGCGTCATGAAGATCGCAACAATCCCTTCCGCCCGGTCCACCCAAAAACCGGTAGAGGCAACACCCCCCCAGGCAAATTCGCCCTCAGAACAAAGCGCTTTCGCCTTAGCCGCATCGATTACGACGGACCCGGCAAGGCTGAACCCAATGCCGTCATAGGCCGTCTCACTAAAGACAGGCTGCCCCATGGATGTGAGATCCGCATTGCCTGGCAAATGATTGCGCATCATATACCCCGCTGTCTTTCGGCCCAGCACGCGAGCGCCTTCGTAGGCACCTAAGCCGCGCAGCATCTCGCAGAATTTCAGGTAGTCACTCGCGGTTGAGACGAGCCCACCACCGCCGGAAAACAAGGTCACCGGCTTTACCCATGAGGAGTCTGCGCTCGCGGGGTCAGTCTCCGCGCGCGAGCCATCTGATTGCTTGGTAAAGAGTGAGGTCAACCGACCTACTTTCTCTGCTGGAAGCTGGAAATGCGTGTCGTCCATGCCAAGCGGTTCGAATATGCGCGTCCGTAGCACTTCATCAAGCGGGGCTCCTGCAACGGCTTCAATGAACCGGCCAAGCGCATCCGTCGATACGCTGTATTCCCAGCGTGTGCCCGGGCGCCAGCGGAGCGGCATGGTCGCAAGCCGTTTGGTCATTTCTTCCAGCGTGCCAGAGTTGCGACTTCCAGAGAAATCTAAGCCAGCCGCGCGATACGCTGCACCCACAGCCCCATCTTCACGATTTCCATATATGAGGCCGGAGGTGTGAGTCATCAGATGCCAAACCTGCATGGCATCACCTACAGGCTCGGTCTTCATGTCAGCGCCTTCGCCGTCTAGCCAAAGCTGAGCATCGCCGAATTCTGGCAAATAGCGCGCGACCGGATCATCCAGCTGGAACAGGCCTTCTTCGTAAAGCGCCATTGCTGCAGCGGACACAATTGGCTTGGACATTGAATAGATGCGGAAGATATCGTCCGGGGCGATAGCGCGCCCAGCCGCTTCATCCGCCATGCCCCGGCTATCGCAATAGGCGACCTGGCCGTGGCGCGCGACAAGCGTCATGCAGCCTGGCAGTTTGCCGCTACCGACATAGCCATCCATCCAGCCACCAATCCGCTCCAGGCGGTCTGCCGATATGCCGACGCTTTCCGGCCTCACTGTATTGATCATGTTGAATTTTACCTAGTTGCGGTAGTTATCATCGGCGTCGTCGATTTTACGCATAAGCGCCGCGAACTCAAGGTCGCCTTTTGGCTTTTCAGTCAAGACTTTTCGCCAGTCTTCACGGCTGCGGGTCGCCACGCTATCGGTCAAAAGACAAAGTTTACCAGCAGCACTTGGATCAATTTGTACCTGGCGAGCACGCTCCAGCCGATAAAGATATAAGAACGCCTAAGGCACGGTACGCAAGACAGTAACCGAGCCATGGTTTCGCAGAATCATGGCTTTTGAATTGCCCAGTGCATCAAGCACTCGCTCACGTTCATCCAGATAAAGGCTGACGCCTTCGTAGTCATGGTAAGCAATCTCGTCATTAAACTGCGTTGAAATCAGCGAGATCGGCTGCAATCCATCCTCCAAAGCCGCGACTGTGATTCCAGCGCGCGTGTGGGTATGCATAACCACCCGATTGTCTGCGTCCTTCGCCATATGAATAGCTGAATGGATGACGAACCCGGCATAGTTCACACCATGCCCCTGCCCTTCGATCACGTTCCCTTCCAGATCAATCTGGACCAATTTTGACGCCGTCACCTCTTCGTAGTTGAGGCCATAAGAGTTGATCAGAAAATGATGCTCCGGGCCGGGGCACCGTGCTGTTAGGTGACCATGGATTATTTCTGTCCCGCCAAAATGGTCGACTAGCCGATAGGCCGGCGCCAGCTGCACCCGAAGTTCGCGTTCGGCTTCACAGAGTACCAATTCTTAAGCCGAGGGGATTGGGGACATGCCGTCCATGGCGGAGCTCCTTGCGTTTTAGAATGTGACTTCTCCCGCAATCTTGGCAGCTTTGATGACCCTGAGGAATGGTATGCATTGAAAGACAGTTCTACTATCTGTGGCGAGAGTATACCTCTCCGCACACAATTATCTTTCCCGTCCAGCGCGGCGCCGGAGTTTTCCTTTGAACACTCTTTGCCTTATCAACCGTAGTTTCATCGCTTTCGTTTTCTTCGCTATTGCAGTCAGTGCGCTATTCGCGGTGCTAAGACCTGTAGCCGCTCAGGTTATTCCGGGAGTGAAAACAGAAAGTACGATGCCAGCGGAGCAAGCCCGTATGCTGGCTGATGTGCTGAAGGAAGGCACAGCGCGCGCCGCGCTTATCAAAGAGCTTGAGCCTATCGGCGCGCCTGCCGATGGCTGCGCAAAACCAGCGCCTGAAGCGCACGAACCTTCGCTTGGCCGCAAAATTGGGAAAAAAACTGCATCAATCTCAACCCACATTGCAGAGGGTGCGGGCAAAGTCTGGACCCAGCTTATCTCCGCCCCGTAAAGGCTGGCGGCGTTGGAGGGTACCAAGGCATCTATCCTAACGGATGCATTGCTTGATCTGGCGCTTATCATTGTGGTGACAGTCGGTGTATTTTTGGTACTGCGGCGATTTGCGAAGCGACTTTATCGACGGATTGGAGCGCAGGCTGATGGCGCTGGCTTTTTACGGAGCGCGACGTTGGCGTTTGGATCTGTTGTTATAGACGGCGGGACCGTTCTGCTTTCATGGGGCCTTGGATCTCTGGTTACCGTGGCCTTCATCGTTGAATACGGCGCGATCAGCGCACAGCAGGCTCTATTCCTGAACGCCTTCCTCAATGTCGAAATGATCTAGGTGGCCATGCGAACAATCCTTTCGCCAGCCGCCAGTGAACTTCGGCCCGTGCCGCTACCAGACCGGGCAGCGCGGCTGCATACGAAATGAGTTGGTGCGGCGGTTAGTGTACTCGGCTATGGCCAGTTGCTGATCGTGCCCATCATTAATGAAAATGTCTCATTCATGGCTGGCCAAGCTGCTGCGGTGCACATCTATCTGACCGCACTCTTGATCGTGATAACCCTAACATTGTCGAACCGCGCCGCCGTCGCAGATTGGCTAGTCGGAGGCCAAGGTCTGACCGACCATCCTGGCGCTCTAAGGTTCTTAGCGCGCAATTTGCACGTGCTAGTGCTGCTGTATCTGGCCGCACTGTTTGTTATCGTCATCACAAGGCCAGGTGGCCTGCTGTTCCCGATCCTTGCCGGATCGGCCCGCGTGCTGACTGCCGTCATCATTGGTGCGATCGTCGGTGCAGGACTTCGACGTTTGATGGCGCGCAGTGTCCGCTTGCCGCTGCAAGTCACCCAACGGTTGCCTCTCTGCAGCGCCGCCTGAGCCTGAATGCCTTCGTGCCGAAGCTGCTACTGGTGCGTTTCGCCATCATCGTCATTGTAGTTCAAACGATTGACCTGATCGATGTACATGGCTGCTTGGTCAGCCAGGTTGGCGTGAACCTGACAGGCATCCTATTTAGCCTATTCAGAAACGCGATGGCGATTGCGATTATCGTGATCAAGGTCATGTTCGCGTTTTCCGAAATCGGCAGCGACATAGTCCCGCTGATCGCGTCTGCCGGTGTCTTTCGCCTGGCCATTGGCTTCGGCGCGCAGAAGGTGGTGCAGGACATCATCACCGGCATTTTCAGTCAGTTCGAAAATACGATGAATGTGGGTGATGTCGTTAACGTGTGTTGCACGACAGGCTCAGTTGAATGGCTAACAATCTGCTCCGTCAGCTTGCGCGATGTGCACGGCGCCTTCCACATCATCCCGTTCTCATCCATCGATATGGTAACGAACTTCATGCGCGAGTTCGGCCAATATGTCAGCGACATGGGCATCACCTGCAAAGGAAACGTCGACGATGCCAAGGTCGTTATGACCGACGCCTTTGAAGAACTGCGCGCAGACGGACAATGGGGTCAGCTCAACATGGTTTGGCGTCACAACGTTTGACGGTAGCGCCGTTACGGTCCGCAGCCGCATCAAATGCGCGCCAGGCAAGGATAAGTTGTTGGTCGGGCATATAACGCCCTCGTCAAGCGCGTGTTCGACGAACGCGGGATCAAAATCCCCTTCCCACATCAAACAATCCACTTCGCTGAAACGAAGGAAAGACCGCAGATCAGCAGAAGATGTTGATGCAGGGAAAGAGCAGCGAGAAATCAGACGAGGCCGGGTCCTAATTATTCAGAAGCAATCGCATGCTGCATTCGTTCTAGCGCATCCGGTGGCCAAAAATCCTTGCGGTCATAAAATCCGGCCACAGATGGCGCGCCTTCCGGCAACTGGACCCAAGGCTGTTTGCTGTCGGTGAAAATATGGATGTCGGGCGGCAAAAGGTCCGGTTGATCCATGGCCCCTACCCGTAAAAACAGGAACTTAGGGCCAGGGCCGGCATAGATGCTCCAAACTGCCGTTTTGCACGCCGGGCAACGACAAACCTGTTGGCCTTTACCACTTTCACTTGGCGTATCGATCACCTCAAGCGCGCCCGACGTCAAACGCACCGAGCTCGCTTCGATCATCGCATTCAGTGCGAACGCAGCACCGGATTGCCGTTGGCATCGCGTGCAATGGCAACAATGTACGAAGAGCGCTGGCAGTTCGGCTTCGTACCGAACTTGATCACAGGCGCAGCCGCCTTTGGCGGTCGTCATTGGGGAATCCAAGTTCACATCACCGCGCCGACTTGCCAAGGAATAAACTCTGCGTCACCAAAGCCCTGAGCTTCACTTTTAGTCTGCTGGCCGGACGCTACCGCCAGGAACATCTCAAAGATTTCGGTGCCGATGTCTTCGACGCTGGCGTCGCCGTCAGCAATGGGTCCGCAGTTTACATCCATATCTTCGCTGAGCTTTTTGTACATGGCCGAATTGGTCGCGAGCTTGATCGATGGGCAAGGCTTGTTGCCATATACGCTGCCGCGCCCGGTCGTGAAGCACACCACATTGGCGCCGCTCGCCACCTGACCAGTGATCGAGGCCGGGTCATAACCGGGGCTGTCCATAAAAACAAAGCCATGTGCATCTACCGGCTCGCCATATTTGTAGACACCGGCAAGATTGGTCGTCCCACCCTTAGCAGCCGCTCCCAGCGATTTCTCCAAAATGGTGGTGAGGCCGCCAGCCTTATTGCCGGGGGAAGGATTGTTATCCATCTCACCGCCATTGCGCGCGGTGTAATCCTCCCACCACTTGATCCGCTGGATCAGCTTTTTTGCGACTTTGTCTGATACAGCGCGCCGGGTCAGCAGATGCTCCGCACCATAAATCTCCGGCGTTTCTGCCAGAATAGCGGTGCCACCATGGCGAACCAGCGTATCTGCCGCAAAACCAAGTGCAGGGTTGGCGGTAATGCCGGAATAGCCATCCGACCCACCGCATTGCAGCGCCACGGTCAGATACTCGGCCGAAATCGTTTCCCGTTCTGCCTTATTCGCTTCAGGCAGCATTTCCTTGATTTGCTCGATACCCCAATCGACGGTTTTTCGCGTCCCGCCGCCATCCTGAATATTCATCATGCGGAACATCGGCCCTCGCTCAATGCCATATGCTTCCAGCAGAAAATCAATCTGATTGACCTCACAACCGAGCCCAACCATCAACACGCCGGCGAAATTGGGGTGCCGCGCATGGCCCCACAGCGCTCGTTGCAGGTTCTCATAGCCTTCACCAGCGCCCGCCATGCCGCAGCCTGTTGAGTGTGTCAGTGCGACAACGCCATCTACATTCGGATAGTCATCCAGCACACCAGATTTCTCCATGTCCCGCGCAATAAAGCGGGCGACGGAGGCGGAGCAGTTCACGCTGGTCAGGATCCCGATATAATTCCGTGTACCCACGCGACCATTCGAGCGCTTATACCCTTGGAACGTCGCCCGGTCGGCTTCCGCCACATATTCAACGTTCTTTAGTTCTTTGCCTATGGCGTAGTCACGTTCAAAGTCCCCCATGGCGCAATTGTGGACATGCACATGGTCACCAGCGGCAATATCAGTGGCTGCGAAGCCGATTATCTGATCATATTTCCGGATTGCCTCGCCCTCTGCGATGGCTTTCACGGCAACCTTATGGCCGGAAGGCACGGGCGCTGTTGCGGCGACACCGTCTTCAAACGGCGCACCCGGTGCTAAATCCACGCGGGCGACGACGACATTGTCTTCTGCATTCAAACGCAGCGTTGTTGTTGCGGCCATTAGATGGGCCTCCTCGGCATTAGGGCTTTCATTTACAGGAACCCTACGTCGCAGATGAACTTGGCACCAGAGCGAACTATACTCCTATGAGAATTTCCCAAAGCCCGTCGCTGCGAAGGCCATTCATTGCCGCATCTGATCATCTTCATATTCGTGCTTATCCTGGCTGGAATGGCGTCATGCGTGTTCATGTAGCCGCGCTCCTGGCGGCTTTGATGCTCGCAGGTTGCGGACTGCCGCCAACCGTGTTCCGTACAGACCGGAATAGCGAACTGCTGACAGCTCCGCCGCTGCAGGAAACCGCTATCGGCGGAATTTTCATCACCCCGGTTGAGAATGCGATGGCAGATAGCCTGGCCTTCCGCCGACGCCTCGCACGGTCCCTTGTGCAGCAGCAAGTCGCAGCTGGGATTGATGTCGCTGGGAGCTATAGCGCCAAACTGCTCTCAGCCGCCGCACCGGCCACCTTTGATGGCAAAGGCTATGTTGATATCTGGTGGCGTCTCGAAGGCCCAGACGGTGCCATATGGGACGCATTTTCTATCCCGACACCTTTGGATTTCAGGGTCGAACGGAGTGAAACCATCGCTGTCATCAATGCCATCACGGCTCGTATTGTTGATATTCTAGGACCAGTAGAGCCGCCCCCGCAGCAGGCCGTCGACTCACTGATCGTCGCCATTCCGCCGGCAAAAACACAAGGCTTTGAGGATGGCGGCCCGCTATCCCAAGCCATGGCAGCCCAACTTGCCGCCCGTGGCATGCAGCCCGGCGAAGAAGATGCGGCAAATGTTGTGATCCATGTTCGGGCAGCCATTGAGCCTTTGAAGGCAGGCGGCCAGGAGACGATACAGATTCAAATCCGCTGGACCGTCGTTGATGAAGCAGGATTGGTTCTGGGGACCGTCAACCAGAAAAATCAGGCGCCGCTTACAGCAATTGATGCTGGCCTGGCTGCGATGGCACCGGATGCCGCAGGTGCTGCCGCCGATGCGGTGGCTGATCTTGTGCGGAAAGTTCGACCAGCAGTGGCGGCACAGCAATCCACAGGCCAGCTGAAACAATAAGGGCGCCCGAACCAGCCATTTCGCGCTATATAATGATCCATGAGCGATTCCTCCAACCCATTCGACGATGACGCCTTCTACGATGGCACCAATCCAGGCTGCGCGACGCCGCCGCCGCCAGCGCCTACGATGGTTGCAGGACGCCCGGTTTATTTGGACGACCTGAACGAGGAACAGCTAAAAGCGGTTGAGACGCTGGAAGGCCCGG
>Ga0315331_10000020_pt1 | contig 71509 bp, 61 predicted proteins | sample M160m34915metaG_FD_203456 | JGI IMG/M metagenome (GOLD analysis project Ga0315331, IMG submission 203456) | Ammonia-oxidizing marine archaeal communities from Monterey Bay, California, United States - M1 60m 34915 | ecosystem: Environmental > Aquatic > Marine > Intertidal zone | place: USA...
GGCGTGGTACAGGAACATGGCGAGGCTCAGGACAGTGCTGAGGGCGAGGCCGGCGACGGCGGGGCCCCTTTGGCCGCGGATGACGAACACGAAAGAAACGAAATAACTCAAAAAAAGAAAAGCCATGGTTGCTGGTTTCGGTCTCTCGCGGCGTTCAGCTCGGGAGCCTGGGGTTACGAGGGAGAGGATGTGTTCCCTTTTGCACTGGGACGCAGGGTAGCGGGGAACCAAAGCGACCGCGATCACGACAGGCTGGGTGGTGGCCGAGGGCGTCGCTTGGTTGCGTGGGGCCTGCATGTTCTGACCAAGTATCGCGGAGCTGGCTACGACACGGCGCCGATGCTAGTCGGATTTGAGAGACAGATCGTCCGTACTCGGGCCGATCCGGTCGACTGTTGGCGCGAGTTTTTCGGCATCGAGGCGATACGTTCGCACGAGGTTTTCCCCCAGGATGGGCCGGGCCTCCGACACGGGGATGTCGCGGAAGATCTCGATCATCGCGGCGCGGGTCTCGGGCCAGACCCCTTCGGTATGTGGGAAGTCCGATCCCCACATTAGCTGCTCGAGTCCCACCGCATGACGAGCCTCGACCTCCTGGCGCGTCATCAATGAGTTGCCGACCAGACAATGGCGCTTGAAATATTCGCTCGGCGACATGGGGAGGGGAGAGGTCTCCGTCCAGCGCATGGAATCCGTATGGCATACCCAGTCGAGCTGGGCGAGTAGGCTCGGAACCCACGCCGAGCCGGTTTCGGTAAAGGCCACCCGTAATTCGGGGTGGCGCTCGAAGACGCCGCCGAAGATGAAACACCAGAGCGGTCGCTGGGCGAAGAAACTCATTTCAGCGAGGAAGACCGCACCGGCTCGGGCGTCGTCGCCATACCAGGAGGGCGCGCCGTCCGAAGCGTGAATGGTGAGCACCAGGTCGAGTTCGACGCATGCCTCCCAAAGGGGTTCGTAGCGTGGGTGATGGTAGAGCGGGAGGTAGTAGTCGAGTGACATCATAACGCCGTGGCGTAGGCCGGCATCGTAGGATCTTCGTAGCTCTGCGACGGCGGCGTCTACGTCTTCCAAGGAACCCATCACGCTCATGCCGATCAATCGTTCGGGGGCGGCGGCACAGAATTCGGCGAGCCAGCGGTTGTATGCACGGGCGCCCGCTGTTCGTAGCTCGGCGTCGTAAGGCTGGGCCTCGAAGGCGTGTGGAGCGATGCCGCAGGTCCAGGGAGGAGTATTCAGGTTCTGGTCGTCAGGAAAAAGGATCTCGGCAGCGATGCCGTCTTCGTCGAGTTCCTGGAGGCGACGCCTCGGATCGTGGAGAGAGTCGAGCCCCCCGGATTCGTAGCGGGGGTGACCCTTCCAGGGGTCGCGCCCGTTGCTTGCCATGATCGAGTCAGGGCTCTCGCAGGTCCAGCGGTAGGGGTGATGCGCGAGGAAATCGTCGAAGGTCGACCGGTAAGGAGGGTCGAGGTAGTCGCGATAAGCCTCGCTCGGCGGACCGACGTGACCGTCGGAAGACGTGATCAAGATGTTGCTCATGGAGACCCTCCTTCGTGCAAAAGCGTATCGATTCATCACCGACTCGTAAGTCCCGCGCGGCTCAGGAAAGTCTATGCTTTTAATCATGCCCGAACCCGTCGCGCCGCCCGAGGACCTTGCGATCGACCCGATCGACCCGGACTTCTACGCGGCGCCCAGGCGCGCGATCGAATGGCTTCAGAGTCGAGCGCCCGCCTACCTATACGACCCACGGCCACGCTACCACTCTCCGGCCTGGATCGTCTCGAGGCATGAGGATGTCTACCGCGCCCTTGGAGACGTCGAGACCTACAGCACGACGGATCCGCTCCATGAGGTCCAGTTCCACTTCGAGCCGGCCGGTTACGCAGCTTCGGACTTCGACCCCCGGCTCCAGCGGAGTGCGACGCCCCAGATCTCGGAGGGGCGCGCACATACGCGGTTGCGTCGCCTGGTTCCGCTCAAGCCCCGCGTGATTCGGCAGATGGAGCCCCGGTTGCGCGAGATCGTCCGGGAGGTCGTTGCGGGAATTCCGCCCGGACAGGAATGTGACTTCACGGACCTCGTGGCCAACCGCGTACCCCAGTTGGTCGTTTGCGAGTTACTTGGTCTAGCCCCGGAGCAAGGCGATCAGACGCCGCGTTGGGGCCGGTCGATGTTCGCCTCTGCCCGCCCCGATGGCGTTGCAGACCCCGATTCCATGCGTGAGATGCTCGATGTCCTCGACGGTGTGATCCAAGCGCATCGCGAGTCGCCTCGGGACGATCTGGTTTCGGGCCTGCTCGAGGCCGAGTGGCAGGGCGAGCGCCTCGATGACGACGAGATCCGAATGTGGTGTTGGGCCTTGATGCTCGGCGGACAGGACACCACGGCGAGCAGCCTGGCGAATGGGATGCAGGGTCTTCTCGAGCATCCGCGGCAGGTCGACCGGTTGCTGGCCGACCTCTCCCTGATCCCGAACGCAGTGGAGGAGCAGCTCCGCTGGTCGACGGCGATTCGGTATTTCAATCGGACGCTGCGAAAGGACGTGACCATTGGCGGGGTGGAGGTCCCGGCTGGCAGTGTGGTGTTCTTGAGCCTTCTGGCCGCGAATTTCGACGCCACGGTCTTCTCGCGTCCCTTCGAGTTCGACGTCGGTCGATCCTTCGAGACGCCTCATGTGGCGTTTGGCTACGGGCCCCACTTTTGTATCGGGGCGACGCTCGCGCGCGTCGAGATGCGCCTCGTGCTCGAAGAACTCGCGCGCCGCTTCTCGCGTTGGGAGCGGGTCCGGCCGGCGGAGCCCCGGACCACGGGGATGTCGATCGTGATCAACGAGCCCGCGAGAATCCCGGTGCGTTTTTCCGTTTGAGCGGACTGCGTTTCAGGCGCGGTGCTTCTCGATCCGTTCGAAATATTCTTCGACCTGGCCGAGCGCCCGTTTGTGATCCGAGGTGCTCGCGCCGAGGCCCTCGACCGCGAAGCCCAGGTCGGACATCTGCACGAATCGCTCTTCGAGCTGCTTGTTGACGAGCATCTTGTTGAAGCGGATCGCGCTCGTCGGCCCCCGAGCGAGACGGCGAGCGAGCTCGAAGGCGCGGGGGAGGACTTCGTCTCCGGGGACACAATGGTTGATGAGTCCGAGGCGATAGGCCTCGGGCGCGGTCATCGCGTCGCCCGTCATCAGGTATTCCTTGGCGCGGTTGATGCCGATCAGGAGCGGCCAGAGAATCGCGCCCCCATCCGCAGCGGCGAGTCCGATCGCGACATGGAGATCGCAGATGTTGGCGTGCTCGGCCATGAAGCTGACATCGCAAAAGAGCCCCCAGCTCGCGCCGCCTCCCCAGGCGTCGCCGTTCATCGCCGCGATCATGGGCTGTCGGATGGCGAGCAGATTGCGGGTGATGTCGTTCGCCTCCCCGAGATAGCCCTGAAAGATCACCTCCACCTGCTCGGGTTGTTCCTCGGGCGGGGTCTCGGACTCGGCCTTGTCGAGGTTCGCGCGCAGGGTCTGCATCGTCGCGCCGCGGCAGAAAGCTTCGCCGGCGCCCGTGAGGACGACGACCTTGACCTCGAAGTCCCGGGCGATCTTGACGAGGACCTCGCGGAGCTCCTCGTGCATCTCCATGTTGACGGCGTTGCCGACCTCGGGGCGGTTCAGCGTGACGAGCAGGATGCCGTCCTCGTCGAGTTCGGTACGGATGAATTCGAAGCCGTAGTGGTCGGCCATGCGGATCGCTTCCTTGTGTGGATGGGGCTAGGGGGTCAGGTCGCGAGCAGGCCCTGCTCGGCGAGGAGGTCGGAGACCTCCTGTTCCTGCGCGGCGGAGAGAGAGGTCACGGGGGCACGGTGGTGGGTCCCAGGGAATTCGAGGGCCTTCATGCCCGCCTTGAGGCCTCGGGCGCCCTGCCCGTAGAGGTTGATGGGGAAGATCGAGAGCAGAATGCGGTGAGCGTCGAGCATTCCGGCGAGGTCTCCCGCCTCGAATCGCTCGATCAGCGAGAGGCAGAGTTCGGGAAAGAGGTTGGCTTCTCCGGAGAGGTAGCCCGTCGCGCCGAGCGCGAGGGCGCTCACGGCCTGGAGCTGAAGGCCCGTGTGGACCTCGATCTCGCGGTCTGATTCCCGAGCGACTCGGAGGACGCTTTGCAGGTACGTGAGATCGGGGTTGGTCACGTGGATCCCGCTGATCCGGGGATAATCCGCGAGGAGTCGCGCCATCATCTCGGGCGGCATGAACCATCCCATGCATTGGTGGGTCGACAGTACGGCGGGCAGGTCGACCTCGTCGAGCACGGTTCGGAAATAACCTTCGAGCTCGTCCGGCGTGGGGCTTGCGCCGTGCCCCATGTCCAGGGAATAGACCTGCATCGCGTCGAGGCCGGTCGACTTCGCGAGGGCCGCGATCTCGATCAATCGCTGGGGGGTCCGGGGCTCGACGCCCATGGCGCGTACCGGGCTCTCGCCGTCGTACGCCTCGCGCCCGATCTCAAAGAGCCTTGCGAGCTCTTTGAGCGAGAGCGTATTGCCCTGGCCGGGCGAAGATCCGCCGAGGTAGGTGCCCATGCCCGCCGCCGACAGGCGCCCGCAATGCTGGCGCATGGCCTCCTCATCAAAGGTCCCGCTCGCGTCGAAGGTCGTCACGCTGATGCAATAAGTGCTGCGTCGGTCGGGAATCAAGCGGGTGCCTCGGGCGGGGAGGGACGCACTCGATGATATGGCAGTGGTTCCGCAGTTGCCGAGGTATGCGGGCCTGTCGGACGGGTGTCGCCGCCGCCTGCTCAGTTCAACCAGTCGGCTGAGACCGGCTCGGGATCTTGCACGAGGCCGCCGGCGGCTTGTGAGACGCTGCTCGCCAGTGTGGAGAACTCCTCGGGCGAGAGGCGGAGCGTGAGGTTTCGGACGGTCAGATGGACACTGCCACAGGAGCAGAGGGTGATCTGGTGGGACTCGCCCCGAGCCAGCAGGCGATGGCGGCAGGCGGATTCGTTCTGGGGGCGGGCGTTCATTGGGTCGACCTTTGCGTAAGTGGATGTCGAGTCGGACTTTAATGATTTTGAATGTCGTTTTCAATAAAAGATGAGCCCGTTGGGCGAGGGGGCGCGCCGGGGGCTTCGGGGGCCGTGAGGGTGATGAGGGTGATGAGGCCACGCGGTGGGCGAGGGCTGGGGTCAGCCAGGGACTTCGCTCGGGGGCAGGGCCCGTCGCCAGAGGTAGCGCGCGCGCATGGAGCAGAGGCGCCAGCCTGCCGCCTCGCGGCGCGCGCCGTATCGGGTCTGCAGCCCGCTGACCCGCACCTCCCCAGCCTCCGGTGCACTCGCCCCATTGGCGTTGTAGACCTCGCCCGAGAGCCAGATTTCCGCGTCGTCTCCCGCCAGTTCGATGCCCGGGTCGAAATAGCGGTGCTGAGCGAAGCCGCCCGGGTTCGCGTCGTCGGCTCGACGCAAGCCTTCGATGAAACGGTCGAGTCCGTCGACCTCGAGGATCACGGTGCCGAACCCGGAAGCCTTGGCCTCGAAGGGCTCGGCACAGCATCGTGCCATGGCCTCGAAGTCCCGTCGATCGATGGCTTGGGTGAAACGAAAGACCAGGTTGATCAGCTCCGCGCGGTCGAGCGTGGCTCCGACTCGAGCCTCGTCGTTCGTTGAATCTCCAGGCATCTGGGCTCCTCGCGTCAGCCTCCGGCTCGTCCCGCGTATTGTTCGCCGAATAGGGGCATATGACTGAGCAGCCCCCCGTCGATGGGGATCACCTGCCCCGTGATGTAGCCCGCCTCGTCCGAGGCGAGAAAAGCCACGAGCGCGGCCACGTCTTCCGGCGTACCCAGACGAGGGGTCAGATGATGGCTCAGGGCGAACGAGAGCGCGTCGTTGGCCTCGAGTCCGTGGTCTCGGGCCGACACGTCCGGCGCTCCTTCGGTCACGACCAGACCCGGCGCGACCGCGTTGCACCGGATCCCTCGTTTGCCGTAAAGCGTCGCAATGTTCTGGGTGAGCGAGTTCAAGGCAGCCTTGGACGCCCCGTAGGCGATGCGGCCGAGGTCGCCGGTCATTCCCGAAGTGGACGAAGTGATCACGATCGCACCGCGCTCGACCTCGAGCATGTGGGGCAAGACCGCGCGACAGGCGAGGACGGCGCCCCGCAAGTTGACTGCCATCGTCTGGTCCCAGATCGCGAGGTCGGTGGAGAGCAGGTCGCCGTCGGCGCCCAGCACCTCGACCCGGGTGTCCGCCGCGTTGCTGTGCAGGATGTCGACGGGGCCCAGCGCCGCGTGGGTCTCCGCGAGGAGATCGCTCACGGCGGCCTCGTCCGCGACGTCCGTCGTGTGGGCGAGTCCGCGTCCCCCCGCCGCCTCGATGAGGTCCACCGTTTCCTCGGAGCCAGCACGATTCAGGTCTGCCACCGCGACCGCCGCGCCCTCGCGCGCCAGTCGGAGCGCGCAGGCACGACCGATCCCGCTGGCCGCACCCGTTACGACTGCCACGCGTCCTTCGAGTCGCTCCGCCATCGCTCACCCCGCTTCCTGCGCTCGAACTCGTCTCCGTCCGGCTCTCCACAGGTAGCGATTTTGGCAAGGGGGACCAACCGCAGGAGATGGACGTCGTCACGGTCCTGAAAAGCATTAGAATGCGGCCGAGACATCGCCGTCCACAGGGGGCGGCGGGGCAGGGCCGTGGTCGAGGCTCCGGGCCAAGACCGATCCGGAGATGGGGAGTGGCGAGTCGATGATTCAAATCACCGTGGGTTTGCGAAGGCGCTTGGGTGAGCTCCAAGCGCTGCTGCTCGTCCTGCTGCTGGGGGCGGGCTGCCAGGCGATCTCTCCGACGGGCGGCGCCCAGGCCGCGCCTGGAAACGAGGTCCTCCACCAAATTCTCGAGCGGGGCACGCTCCGCGTCGCGATGTCCGGCACGCAGCCGCCGCTCAACATGAAGACGGCGAGCGGTGTGCTGACCGGTCTCGACGTCGAATTGGCCCAGGCGCTCGCGGATGCGATGCGCGTCGAACTCACGCTGGTCGAGACCCCTTTCAAGGATCTGCTGGACGACCTCGAACGCGGCGAGATCGATCTCGTCATCTCGAGCCTCACGATCACGCCGGCCCGCAACGCGCGGGTCGCCTTCGCGGGCCCTTATCTGATTTCGGGCGCGAGCCTGTTGACGCGCGCCGATCTCGTCGACGACCTGGCCAGGATCGACGACCTCGACACGCCAGAGCGAAGCTGGGCGGCGCTCGAAGGATCGACGGGACAGGCGCTGATCGTCGAGGCTTTTCCCCGCGCCCGTTTTGTCCCCGTTTCCAACCAGGAGGCGGCGGCTGAACTCATCGCCTCGGGTGAGATCGACGGGCTCGTCACGGACCTCCCCTTCGTTCACTACGCGATCGCGCGGCATCCGGAACACGCGCTCGCCTCGCTGCCGGCGCCTTTCACGACCGAACCTCTCGGTATCGCGCTGCCACCAGGCTCGCCGCTCTTCGCGAATCTCGTCCAGAACTACTTGAATACCCTCGACTACACCGGCCAGCTGATGCAGATGAAGGCTCGCTGGCTGAGCGCGGGCGATTGGCTCGAGGAGATGCCGTGAAGCGCTGGGTCGGACTCGGCCTCTGTGCGGGTCTCTTGCTCTCGCTCTCCTTGGGGTGTGCGTCCTCGAACAAAAAGGCGAAGGAGGCACAGGCCGAGCGGCGCAAGCGGACCGTCATCCTCACCTCTCGCGACGACGTTCGTGTGGGCAAGGAGGGCGCTCGCGAAGTCGCCTCTCAGATCGGTACGCTCGACGATCCGGCACTCGAGGCCTACGTCTCTTCGATTGGGCAAAAACTGGTGAAGGCCCTTCCGGTCCGTTCCTTTGCCTACCACTTCGCCATCGTAGATCAGATGGAACCCAACGCCTTTGCGCTGCCGGGTGGGTACATTTTCGTCTCACGTGGCCTTCTTGCGCTGGCCAACAACGAAGACGAGCTCGCCTGTGTGCTTGGCCACGAGATCATTCACGCCGCACGTCGCCATGCGGCCAAGCAGCAGGTCGTGGAGAGCTACCACCGGCGCCTCTCTCTGCCGAGCTCTCGCGCTCGGACGATGGCGGCGTATAGCCGCGACATGGAGCGGGAAGCCGATGAGTTGGGCCAGCGGCTTGCCGCGGCCGCCGGCTATGACCCGATGGGGATGGCGACGTTCATGCGTCGCCTGGACCAGAGGGAGCGGATCTTGATCGGAGCGCCGCGGAATCCGACCTTCTACGACAGCCACCCGGGTACGCGCGAGCGCGCCACGGCAAACGCGGTCCGCTCTCGCGAACTGCGTTGGACTCGAGACCCATCTTTTGGAGATCCCAGGAAACGTCTACTGGACCACACCGATGGCATGATCATCGGGGATCGTCCGGAGACGGGAGTCTTCGACGGCCAGCTTTTCTTGCATCCGGTGCTCGACTTCGAAATCAAGTTTCCCAGGGGTTGGCAGGTGCAGAACTCCCAGAGTGCGGTTGGAGCGCGCTCGCCGCGGCAGGATGCGGTGGTCTTCCTGACTTCCGACATGCCGGAGGGGGATTTGGAAGAACTCGCGGAGGACTTCTTGCTGGAGCTCCAGGACGAGACCCCAGTGACGGTGACCGAACGCAAACGCGTTAGGCTGGGAGCGATCCCTGCCCTGCGTTATGCGATTTCGGGCGGCCGTGGCGGCCGTCGTTTCAACGGCTACATCACCTTCTTTCCCTACGCGAAATCGACTTGGCGGCTCGTCGGGATCCAGCCCCTTGCCGCAGGCAACCACTATCTGCCGCAAATCCTCCTCACGGCTCGAACCTTTCGACCGCTCACGGCCGCCCACCGTCGCCTTATTCACGCCGATCACATGCGCGTCGCGCTCACGCGATCGGGAGAGGACCTCGTTCGGTTGGGTGCGCGGACCGGTAACGAGTGGGATCCCACTATGACGGGGCTGATCAATGGTTTGCTCGGAGACGAGGTCTTCGAGGGCGGAGAGTTGATGAAGATTCTCCGTCGCGAGGCGGCTGCAGCGCTGCCCACCGACTGACTTACGCTTCATCTCGGTCGGATCCGTTCTGCGCCCACGAGCCTTCCAGGCCTTCGTGCCGCCACCTCCATTCCCAATTTCGGATTCTCCCTCCGGAAGCCGGTCGGCTAGTTCGACTCTGCAGATCTGTCAGAGAGGCGAGGTGATCGCGAGTCGGAATCGCGAAATTTCCCCCCAAGATTTCTTCGTGTGAGCCCTCTAACAGAAGCGCGCTCCAAATGATGGGAATCTGTGTTCCATCAAGAAGAGTCCGGAGCCGTTGGTCCCAGAGAGGACGCTCGGTGGCTCGAAATCGATCGCGTTTCTGCGAGAGCCCCGTGTTTCGCTGCGGGGGAGGAGGGATGAGTCATGGGAAAGCGCTTGTTGTCGAAAAAGTGGTGCCTGCCCGCGTTGGGCGCGGGCTGGATGCTGTCTTTACTGGTGAATGGAGGGGCTTCGGAAGCGGGTGCGGCGGTCTATACGACGGGTTGCGCCAATGCCAGCGAATGCACTTTTCAGGAATTGCTGGGAGGAGGCAGGATTTTCGCCGGGGGTCAACGATTCGGACAGTTCGCGATCGAGAAGGATCCGGGCTCGGTCGATTGGACGAAGGTCGTCGTGAGGGGACGAGACGATATGGGGCTCTCGCCAGGGCCCGGAATCGAGTTCTTGCATAACGGGGAAGTCTTCGTCGTGGACGCAGACTTCATGGATATCCAGTTCAGTTACGTGATCGATCCTGTCATCACGCCCTGGAATCCCGTTGGAAACGAACTGGAGCTCGTGACTCAGTCGACCTCGGGAAGCGGTCGAGTCGAGGTAGACGAGACGGTCTTCAGCGCCACGCGCCGCGCGATCGGTGACAAGACGGTCGAGTCGGACCCCGCTTTCGATGAGAATCGGGCTCTCGATGCGATCGGTTTCGCCCCTCAACAGGGTCTGCTCATCTCTAATTCGATCGTGGTCGAGAGCGATGCCGTGGGCGACTCGGCTCTGCTCGACGGATATATCCAGCGATTCGAGTTGACCGTCGTACCCGAACCCGGGGTGGGTGCGATGACGAGCGTCGGCGCTGGGGCTCTCGTCCTGCTGGGGTGGAAGAGCAAGAGACGAAGTGGACTGCAGGTCGAGGCTCGGCCTGGCCATGATGAAAACAAGATGAATGACGGAGGGATGATCTAATGATGCTGACGAATTATCGACCTATCTTGACGGCGGCGATCCTGCTGAGTGCTGCGACATACTCCACGACGGCCAATGCCCAGTTCCAGACCACGGGTGCCGATGTCAGTCCGGTTCTCGCCTGCTTCTACGAGTGCAAGCCCGGACCGCAGATTCAGGGACAAGACACCTATCGACAGGTGACTACGCTTCCGATCGCGAATAACGGTGAGGTCTTCGAGAGCGTTGACGTGAACTTCATCGACGGAAACTCGAACGTGATCGCGACGACTCGAGTCGACCTTGACGCGAGGGACGTCGACGAAATGGCGGTTTGCAACACGATCGAGTCGATTACCGGCTCCGCACCGCCGCGGGCGGGCCTGATCCATATCGGAAATGTGAGCGCGGTCGGCCTCCAGGAGGCATCGGGGGTCTATTCCTGGATCAAGAACGTGAACGGGAAGTTCTTCGCGGATCGCCCCGAACCTTACGACGGTCGCGTGACGGGAATCGCCAAGTCGGAGTGTACCTATGTGGCGTCCCCCGAAGTCAAGGAGGCGTCCGCAGTTCCGAGTGATGGGGCACAGGCACCGAGTGGTCCTCCGATCCTCGTCGAAGACACGAGCGACGACACGGGGCTGGCCGACCTTCGCCCGCTCGCGGACGAGAACGGATTCTTTTGCCGGTTGGATCCGGCCGGCTTCACCGTGGAGATCGGGAATGTGGGGACCGCAGCGAGCAGTCCCACGACTTCCAGGGTGACCTTCACGGGCGCCACCGGCGCGCCGATCACGACCAGCTTCAGCACGCCGGGGCTCCCTCCAGGGGCGTCGGCGCTGGAGTTTCCGATTACGATCCCGGCGGGATGTTTCGCGCCGAATTGCCACTTTGAGATCGAGGCAGATTCGATCTTCAACGAGGCGGAATCGAACGAAGTCAACAATCTGGTCAATGACTTCTGTCTGGGCTGAGACTCCGAGGCGGGATGTTCCAGCGGGTCCCGGTGGCGCCTTGGCGCTGCCGGGGCCGCGTCCCGTTCTGGGGACTCGCTCAACAGAGAGCGCCGATCGCGGTCGTGGAGAGTGGGATCAAGCGAGCAACGCGCTCAGGATTTCTCTCGGAGTAACGGGTTTTGCGACAAAGCGGATCGAAGAATCCAGCGTCGCGATACGACCTAATTCGTTCTGCGGATAGCCCGACATCAATAGAATCCGCCCGTTGGGGAAGCGCGCGCGGAATGTATCGGATAGCGCGAGGCCCCCGCCCCCTGGCATGACTACGTCGCTGACCAGGGCATCGAATGCGGTCGTTGCTTTCTCGATGATCCGACTCGCCTCTGTGGCGTCGCAGGCCTCGGCAACTTCGAATCCCTGCTTCCGAAAACGAGTGGCGAGCAACGAGCGGACGTTTGCGTCGTCTTCAGCCAATAGAATCCTGTGAATCGACGTCGGTGAGGACAGGGGATCGACGGGCGTTGGGGTGATCTCGACCTCGTCGAGCGTGTCGTAACGGGCAGGCAGGAGAATCCGAAAGGTGGTCGATTTGCCCGGCGTACTGCGAACGTCGATGCTGCCGCTGCTCTGATGGACGATGCCATGGACGGTCGCGAGTCCAAGGCCGGTTCCTTTCCCCGTACTCTTGGTGGTGAAGAAGGGGTCAAAGACACTGTCTAGATCGGAACTCGGGATGCCCGCTCCATCATCGGTTACCAGCAGCGCGATCATGGGTTCGTCATCGCTCTCACGATCGCGTTCATGATCGTTCGGCTCACCGGGTCCCTCCGTGCTGATCCGGACCGTTCCTTCTTCGGCAATCGCATCTTTTGCATTCGAAACGAGATTGACGAGGGCTTGTCCGATCTGAGAGGCATCGAAGTGGGCGAGGGGGAGGTCGGTTCGCAGGTCGAATTCGAGGTGAATGCGCTCGGGCACCGTTCGCCGCAGGATGGGCTCCAGATCGGTGATGACCTGGTTGAGATCGAGGTGTTCGGGATGCAGCACCTGCTTTCGACCAAAAGCGAGGATCTGGCGGTTCATTTCGGCGGATCGGAGACAGACGTCACGGATGACGTTGATATGTTCCTGTCGTGAGTCCGCATCGTCTCCTTCGTCTTCGAGCGCGCCGAGTTCGCCGAGAATGACGGTCAGCATGTTGTTCGAATCGTGCGCGATCCCTCCTGCGAGCTTGCCAATCGACTCGATTCGCCGAGTCTGTTCTAGCTGTGCCTCGAGCGAAACGACGGAGGATTCGTCCCGGAGAAAGATCACGGCCCTTGGTTCGGTTTCTTCTGGGCTCGAGATGGGGAATCCCCGTACGTCCACGACGACTTGGCCCGAGCCGATTCCACCCTCCGTTATCCTGGGGAGCGACATGAGCTTCTCGTCGCCGAGTTGGGATGCGAGATCCGTGAGAAGGCGGCGCGTGCTCGAATTTCGCCCGATCGTGGGGAAGGGGAATCCCAGAACCTCTGCACTTTTCATTTCTGCCAGGTCGAAATACGCGTCGTTCGCATAGAGATGCCGGGAATCTGCGCCGAGGATCGCAATGCCATCTCGGGATTGGTCCACGGCAGCTCGAATCAAGGCTCGTTCTCTTTCTGCCTCTCTTTCTGTCCTGATATCTCTGACGATATGGATCTCGGCGGATTCGCCGTCGAATTCGAATGCGCTGCTGGTCAAGTCAGCTGGAATTCGGACTCCATCGACGTTCAATATCTCGATGTACTCGCGATGAGGCAGCGCGGAGCGGCGAGCGTCAGGAGAGCGAGGGACATCGGTCGGGAATAGGATGGCATCGAGAGATTGGCCGATGAGGGTGCGCTCGTCCTCGTATCCGAGGAGATCGAGCAAGGCCTGACTGGCGAAGATGATCTTTTCATCCTGAGACGCGAAGAGGCCGTCTGGCGATGCTGCCACGAGGCTTCGGTAGCGGGCCTCGGAAGCTGCTTTCTCCTTGCGCGCTTTCTCACTCTCAATGAGGGAGTGACTCGTCAGGGTTTCGTAGAGGAGAGCTGCGATGAGAATGACGATCGAGACGAAGGTCGAAGCGCGGAGATGTGCCGTTTCGACAGCCGCTGGATTAGGGAGGACCAGGGGAGGGACATGTTCGAACATCCAGCGTAGAAGAATCAGTTCGAACAGGACCAAGAGGGTCCACCCGAGGGCGGCTCGGCCCCCGGAAACCACGGCCGCGACGAGGGGGATAGCAGTCAGGAAGATGATGCCGGCGGGCCCTCGGCCTGACGTGCCGATCGCGGCGCCGGAGATCGCGAGGAAGAGGATGCCGATCAGCAGACTGGCGGGAAGCTGGAGAGAGGAGGCTCTTCGAAGGGCAGGCAGAACGAGAAGAGCTCCGCCGGTCGCGGCAACACCGAAAATCGCGAGGGCCGGTTCGCCCCAAACGGCCTGATAGACTGCGGCCCACGAAGCGGACCCGGAGAGGGCGAAGACCATCACGAGGAGGATGCGAGCTCGGGTCGCGTTCGCCTCCCCGGAGGCCAGGATCTCGGGCGAGATCAAGGAATCGAGGAGTCGCGAGATACCGCGATTTCCATCCCAGTCGCTGAGTAGACTCATGAGCCTCAAACGACGATCTCCAAGAGCCCCGAGTGGTCGTAGCCGCGAATCGCTCCAACCCTAGCAAGCTTGGCCTGGAAGCTGTGGTGTCGCTGGGGCGGGTCCGAAGCCTGCTCGAACACACTCATGGGTTCCCCTCCGTGCCAGGACTGCGCTGGAAGTGATGAGGAATGGCGTTCACGGGAGCGATCATGGGCATCGGAAGATCCAAAGTTGTGAGAGTAGGGAGCAAGTCTCGGAGTGGGCGGCGTAGAGCAGAATGGTCAGAGCATTCGCGGTCCAGGCACCGCTACAGTGGCCGCCGAGGAGAAATGTGGTGCGTCTGGAGACTCCGAAAGACCTGCTCGACACCTGGCTTGCGAACCCGCCGACCAGGCGCTGCGAGGATCCGCGTTTCGAGGTCAAACAAGCTCTCCCCGAGGCCTTCGAGCGCATCTACACGTGCGTCGATGAATCTTTTCAAAAGCCTCGCCCCCGTGGCTTCTACGATTGGCTCTATCGACTCAATCCATACGGTCGTGCAAGGGTATGGTACGTCGAGGAAGTCGCGACCAGCAGAATTCTCAAGACGGGTGCTTTTTTTCCCTGGCCGATCGCATACGGAGAAGATCCACTCAAAGGTTCCCTGGCCGGCGATTTCGGAACGGTTCCGGATTGGCAGAGGCGTGGCCTCTCTGCGCCGTCGAGAACCGTTCGACGCAGCCACTCCTTCCATGGCGAGGTCGTCTCGATTTCGGGCCCGAACCAGAATTCGAGGGCGGTCATCAAGAAGGCCGGAGAGCAGAACTCGATCCTGGGTCCTCTGCCGGGCGGGGTGGTGATGCTGGACGGGGGTCCGCTTCTCGAAAGATTGGGCTTTCCCTCCTGGCTTTCGCGTCCCACTGGCAAGGCGCTGGGAGGAGGTTTCTCCGCACTGAGGAGACTGACGTGCCGCTCTTCGAATGCGTTTCGCTTCGAGCCTCTTTCGCGCTTCACTTCGGATCTGGATGCCGTGACGTGGGAGACGATGAGATTTCCTCACTACTGGTGTCCGCATAACGCTGAGTGGCTGAATTGGCGTTACCTCGACCACCCGCTGGAGTCCTATGCCGGGTTCGCCTTATTGGACTCAGAGAACGATCGGCCGGTGGGGTACTCGACCCTTCGCTTGGCGGGACAGGAGGCGACGCTGTCGGAGTTCGCTGCGTCTCCAGAACACGCCCGCTCGCTTCTGGCGCATACGTTGTCTGCGGCGAGGTCGGCAGGCTGCTCCTACGTGAATTTCTTTGCTCCCCCCCGCTGGCGTCACTGGGGGCTTTTTCGTCGCGCTGGCTTTCTGGCCTATCGGACGAATAACTTCATGTTAGCCACCGACTGGAAGAACGAAGAACAATCTCATGACGTGAATCAGTGGCAGCTCACGCCAGGGGATCGGGACCTTCATTGATCCTACGAAGGCTTTGGGCAAGGGGGGGGGGCGATCCGCTCTCTCCTCGGCGGAGATGAGGAGGCCTCAGAAAGCGATCGGATCGAGCTGGTACTCGAAGCGCAGGACGACGAAGTAGGTGTCGACGCCAGGGCGGTTGGGTCCAGGTCCATCGAATTCAGTTCTCCGATAACGGCCCTCCAGGCTGGCGGAGAAGTTCTCCTCGAGGCGATATCGATAGCCGGCGATGGCGGTGAAGTTGTCTCGCTTGGTGTTCCGAGATCGGATTTCCGTGACCGCCTGGACGCGTTCTGCGGGCTCGCTGTCGCTGAAGGGGGGAGACTGCAGATCGAAGTCGATGAAGGTCGAGTCCGTCAGGGTCGTGCGTCGGTCCCAGCTGCCGGCGACGAAGAGGCTCCATCGGTACTTTGGTGGTGCGTACTCGAGTTCGAGGGCGAGGCGGTCGAGGCTCGAGGCGAGGCTGTCACCTGAAGCCGTACTCTGGGTGCGTTCGTAGATCGCGTTCAGATTCCACTTCTCGAACGAGGCGTCGATGGATGCCCCGCCGAAGAACGTGAGCGAGGAGTCCGTTCCCACCTGCTCTCCCAGGCTGAGCGGGAACGTGAGAATGGGTCCGAGGTCGGAAGCGGGGTTGGCGACGGGGGCGAGAGTGCAGTCGCTGGCCCGACCTTCACCGTTAGTACAGTTCACTCTTCTCGCTCGGGAAAAACGATCGTTTTGTAGGCCTCCGACGTATTGGGTCTGTTCGACTTGCGAGGGGGAGTCCTCGTCGGAACGAACCCAGGCCGGGCCGCCGTTCGCCCTGAGCGTGACCTGGTCTGAGACGACCCAGGTCCAGGTTGCAAATCCGCTGACGTAGTCGGCTTTCGAGCCCAGACGGGACCGCGACTGCTCGTAATCTTGGCGTGTGAAGGATCCGCCGAGCCCGACGAAATGTCCGGTCGACACCTGGTACCGCAATTCGGCGGCACCCTCGTAGGCTTCGCTGTCGTTGCGATCGCGGTTCTTTTCGAAGTCGATCCAGGCGTACCCCCCTCTCAGGCGAAAATCGAGTAAATCGGTGAGTTCGTGGATCAGCTCGAGGCGGAGATTGTTTCGAAAATACCGATCTTGATTGGGGTCGAGCGCAGTGTCGGCAACCTGGATGTCTCGTCGAGAAAATCGGAGATTCGAGATGTCACGGAATCGATTGGTGATTCGGACGCGGGTGCGCTCTGTGAAGTCGTAGGTCGCATTGGCCCTGAGACGACTCTCCCATGCGTTGAGCTCGTCTTTTTCGACGTAGGCCTGGTAGGAACCCGTAAAGTCGATGTCGTACCGAAATCTCCCATCCGGATCGGTCAATCGGATGAGAGGACCGAGCTGAAAGGAGTTGGCACTTTCCGTGCCCTCGGACGAGAAGAAGTAGTTCGAGTCGAAGGTGTAGTCACCCGCGACGCCGAGCTGCAACTCCTCTGAGATCGCGCGACCGGGCATGAGAAGCGCGATGAGCACGAGCATCCAGCACGATCGGAAGGATCGCTGGGACTTGCGGGATGCCTGGCGCGTGCCCGGAAAAGAGGCCTTTGTCGGTGGGTGTAGAGCCATCAGTCCGGAACGATGATCGTGTCGCCTGGCTCGAGCAGCAGGTTTGATTCCGGGGCGTCGCCACGCACGAAGGCCGTGTAGTTGAAGCCGAATTCGACCTGGCCTTGAGGGGTCATGCGCAAGATTCGGATGTTGCGTTTCTTGGCGAAGGGCGTGAGTCCCCCCATCGCGGCGATGGCCTCGATGACGGTCGTGTTTCGCTGGAGCTCGATCTGACCCTCTCGCTCGATCCCACCGCCGATCACGCTGGCGACCTGACTGCGCATCTCGACGACCGCGATATCGACGCGCGGTTCCGAGATGTAGGCGCCCAGGCTCGCCTGGATCTGGGCCGCGAGTTCCACGGGGGTCTGTCCCTCGGCCAGAACGTCACCGACGAGAGGCACCGAAACGCGGCCGTCACGGCGTACGAGGAGCGAGCCCGACACGTCTGGGTGCTGCCACACGGTGAGTTCCAGGAGGTCGGGGACACCGATGCGGTACGCGCGCACCGTCTGTTGTGATCGAGGCGTCTGATCGAAGGACGGCGGCGACCCGGCGCAGCCCACGAGCATGGCCGCCAAGAGGGCGGCGAGCAGGAGGTGGCCGAAGGCCGGTCCGGTCGGATCGGGCATGAGTTTGGGGGATCGCATGCGGGGTTCTCCAGAAGGTGGGAGCGACGTCTCGCTCAGGCGGCTTTCCCCGAGCCGCCGTCGATCAGCACCCGCCCGATGCCCGCGACACTCGGTCTCAGCTGGGCACGGAAGAGGTCGGTCGAGTACCGAAGCATGGGCAGGCGGGTGACGTTCTGTGGGTCTGAGAGCGGGAGCCGGTCGATCCGTCGATCGCCCCCGAAGGCCAGTTCGTAGCCTGCTTTCGCGACTGCGGCTCGACTTGCATCGTCGTGTGCACCGGAGGGGTAGGCGAAAGCGGGCGGAGGTGCATCGGCCCCGAGTTCTCGTTCGATGACCGAGCGGGCGAGGCTGAGGTCATCAGCGAGTGTTTCCGGAGGCAGCTGAGTACACAGCGCGTGAGCGTGGCTATGCGAACAGACACTGACCCCTTCTCGAGCGAGCGATCTAAGCTCATCCCAGCCGAGGACACGATGCAAGGAGGGAAGATCAGCGAGTGCATGGAGCTGGTGTTCGAGCCAGTCCATGGCCTCGGTATGGTCCTGTGACTTGACATGGTTCCGGATCGTTCGATGGGCCGCTCTGCGTTGAAGCGCCTCTGCGAGCGGGAGCGAGCCGAGTTCCGGAATCGTGAGTTCGCTCCTCTTCGTACGCCGAAGTGCGGAGTGCAGGCGGTCCCACCAGAACCCAGGGCCGGGTATGTCTGGAAAGGCGGTGGGGACGAAGAGCACGGCGGGGATCCCGAGCGATCGCAGCGTTGGCCACGCGTACTCTGCGAAATCGAGATAGGCATCGTCGAAGGTGAACAGGATCGACCGCGGCGGGAGTCGCTTTTCGCCCCGATGGGCCTCTGCGAGATCGTCGAGAGAGATCGGGTTGTAGTGGCGCGCGGCGATTTCGGCCTGCACTCGAAACTCGCTCGGAGTCGTGCTCAGCAGGCCTGGGTCGAGATCGGGCTCGGCGTCTGGCTCGTCGACGCGGTGATAGGCGATGACCCGGACGCGATCGGGCGTGCGCTCCGTGGACTCGAGCAGGCGCAGCAGGCCGCTTTTGGCGAGCACGGTCGCGGCTGCTCCGGCGATCGCCTTCATGAGAGCTCGATCCCTGTTTCTTGGTTTGCCTGAGCGCGAGAGGCCCATGTTGTCGGTTCGTCTCGTCGCCCCATCTCGTTCTGGCGTTCGCGCTGCAGGGAGACCAGGGCGGCAAGAAAGCCGAGGGCGAGGCCCGAGAGCGCGCCAATGGCGATCAAGAGCCGAGGGCGGGGCCAGGTCGCTGCGAGGGGGAGGCTGGGTGGTTGGATCAACCGTGCACGGATCCCCGTCTCGCCCGTCTCGGCCAGGCGCGTGACGAGTCGCTGGTCCAGAAGCTCGCTTCGACGTTGGTCGGAAAGGTCGCGAACTCGCTCGAGCTCGGCCAGGAGCAAAGACTCCTCGCGCCGCTCCCGCTCGATCGCGGCCATTCGGGATCGCTCACCCTCGTAAACGGCCCCGAGCTGGGACTCGAGACCTCGGGCGGCTTCGAGATCCCTTTCGAGCGCGTTGGGCGTCGCTGTAGAGCTTGCCGCGAGCTGTCGCTTCAGGACTGCGACCTCGCGCCGAGCGGTCTCTACTGCCGGATGTCGAGGGGTGAGACTGAGCCGGGTTCGTTCCAGTTCGGCTTCGGCCGCCCAGAGCTGGTCCTGGAGTGACTGGGTAGCGGGGTCGAGGATCGCGAGACGCTCGCTGCCTGTCGCGAGACGATTCTCGAGGACGATGCGCTCGTTTCTCGCCTCGGTCAGCTGTCGTGCGAGGTCGCGGAGCAAGCTTGTTTGTGCTTCCGCCGCATTTTCTGCACTCCCGACGGTGCCATTCTCGGCTCGCATCGTGGCGAGCCCCTCCTCGAGGTGGTGCGCTTCGCTGTCGAGCACTTCGATCTCTGACCGCTTGGCGCGAAGCTTCTCGCTCTGAACGGTGATTTCATGCGCGCGGAGCGCTCCGCGATAGGCTTCGACGATCGATTCGAGCAGAGCCATGCCGTAGTGGGCGTCGGGGCCGAGATAGCCGAGGGCGATGACTTGGGTGCCCGAAACGGCGGAGGCGCGGACGGCGGCGGCCGCATCCGAGAGCGCGTCGTCTTCTGGCGCCAGGTGGGCTGCGCGGGGTAGCGATTCTACGGCGGCTGCGAGGACGGAACGGCTTCTCATCACTTCGGTCTGAGTTGCGATGAAGGCGGAGCCGGCGGTGGCGATCGATCCCGAGGATTCGGCGCGGGTCATGTCGTGTCGTTCGAGGACGACCTGGGCATCCACGGCATAAAGCGGCTCGCTGACGGATACGACTAGACCGGCCAGCGCGACGCCTGCGATCAGTCCGAGGGCCAGAATCCGTCGTCGCTCGCGGATGGCCCGTCCGATTTCGGCCAGGCCGAACTCGACTCCCGGCTCGTGGTCGGTAGATCGCTGCTCCCGGGAATAGAGCGATAGGACTTCCTGCACACCGGCGCGCGTCAGCTCGAGACGCACCTCGGGAGGTTGTGCTTCGGAAGGAGAGTCGGTGGCCCGTCGGTTCGGCCTGCTGGGGAGTTGCGAGTCGCTCAATGGAATTCCAGGGCCGCGGGCGTAGGGCTCTCTGCGAAGGAAGTCGTAGGAGAAGCGCGCGCAAGTCTAACGAATAGAGCATGTGTGTTAAATGCTACATTTTTAGATTTGGCGACGATTCCGATGCGGCTCTGCGCAGTTGCCTCTGACATGCGTTTTTTCTGCCCCATTTGGCTCTATTCGCTCCGGGAGATGCCTCTGTGGAGGGGGGGAAATGCGAGCTGCTCAATAATTACCCTGAGTATCTTACATAAAAAATGTAGTTTAAATGCTACGCTTCTGCCTGGCCGATTCCACCCAGCGGTTGATTCAGGCACCGTGGGCGACCTCTTTAAACTTTATGAGAATTCAATTTATTCCGGGAAGGAGCGAATGTGCTCGCGCTCGTAGTGCGCGCTACACGAAAATGGGTCGAGACGACGGATACGCTGCCGGTGCATTCCGGTCTGTATCTACGCCGTCAGGCTCGCCTCTATCCGCTCAAGAAGCGTGCGCTCGATCTGCTGGCCAGCATTCTATTGCTTCCGGTCGTGCTGCCGATTCTCGCCGCGTGCGCGATCGCCGTGAGGCTATCCGGTCCCGGCCCCATCTTTTTCGTTCAGGACCGGACGGGTTGGCACGGTCGTCGTTTTCGGATGTTCAAGTTCCGAACCATGGTCGATGGCGCCCACCTCATGAAGGATCAACTTGCCGATGCCAACGTGATGGGCGGCCCTGATTTCAAGGTCGCCAACGATCCGCGCGTCACGCCCATCGGCCGATTCCTCCGCAACACGAGCCTCGATGAGGCGCCTCAGATCTGGAACGTGCTGAGGGGTGAGATGAGTCTGGTGGGCCCCCGGCCCACCTCCTTTGCGGCGGATTCCTACGAACTCTGGCATACGGAGCGGCTCGATGCGGTGCCTGGCCTCACGGGCCTATGGCAGGTGCGTGGCCGTGGTGACATCGACTTCGACGATCGGGTGCGGCTCGACATCGCTTATGTGCGCAATCGAAGTATGGCCCTTGATATCTCCATCCTCCTTCGAACCATCCCTGCCGTCATTTCCCAGCGTGGCGCTTTTTAACGAGACCGAGAGAATGTTTCCGCTATTGAGACGACATTGGACACTTTGGTCCGCCTGGATTCTGACGAGCACGGTGCTGCTTTTTGCCAGCCCGCTGGGCCATTTCGGCTGGGCCGAACTCTTTGCCTGTCTGGGTTCCTTCGTGCTGAGCATCGATCCGCGGATTAGGCGCGAGGCCGTACTGGCGACCGGGCTTCCCTTGATCGTTCTACTCGGGAGCCTCGATGCCGAAGGCGCCTCGGTGCTCCGCTTCATTCTGGATTGGGTCGTTTTTACCGGATCCGTGATGTTGGGGATGCGCGCGGTTGACGACCAGAGAGAACTCGAGTTGATCGCGGGGCATCTGGCCCTCGGAGGCCCGGTCGCTCGCGGCCTCGATGCATTTCTCGCCGCGGTCGAGGACGAAATCGCGCGTGCTCGTCGCCATGGTCGATCCTTCGTTCTCTTGTCGATCGCACCGCACCCTCGATCTCTCGAGACCGAACCGCTCGGAGAAGGTCGGGTGTTGAGGCAATTGGCGAGAGCGCGCGGTGTATACGAACTCGTCAATGTCGTTGAAGCGGAGATGCATCGCTATTCGAGCTTCGTGGTCACGGGCGAACGAGTGCTGTGTCTGGTCCCAGAGATGGATGAAGAAGAGAGCGGTACCTTGATCGTTCGTCTCGCCGGCGCTTCCCAACGGGAATACGGCATCGAGATCGAAGCGGGTATCGCGGAGTTTCCTGGCCGAGGGCTGAGTGTGCACGACTTGATCACCGCTGCGGACGAGAGCAGGGCGACGCCACGCCTGGAGCCGGTCTCCAAGGAGACGGAGGAAGAGGAAGGTGCACTCGTCGAGGATTGGGATTCGGAAGAAGGTCCCCCCCTGCATCACGTTCAGGGCTGATGTCGGCCTCGCCCTTTGACGAGGCCGACGAGTCGCATCCCGACTCGTCGGTCGTCGCTGAATCTTCGCAGCCGCGACCCTGCGTGGCCTACGTGATGTCGCGTTTTCCCAAGCTGACGGAGACCTTCGTCCTCGATGAGATCCTCGGCCTCGAGGCCAGAGGACTGCGCGTCGAAGTGTTTCCGCTTTGGCGTGAGCACGAGGAGGTTCTTCACGAAGAGGCCCGTTCCGTCGTGGACCGAGCGCATTTTCTGGCCGTGCTCGACTTCGCCATCCTACGGGATAATTTGCTCACGCTCGCCAGCAGGCCGCGGATCTATCTGAGTGCGCTCTTCACGCTCATTGCGGCGAACCGAAGGAGCCTCCGTTTCCTGATTGGGGCGATCGCGATCTTTCCCAAGGCCGTGAGTTTCTCCCGCCGTATGCGAGCCCTTGGCGTCGAGCACGTCCACGCGCACTTCGCGAGTCACCCCGCGGCGGCGGCGTTCGTCGTTGGGCGCCTCTCGGGACTTCCCTGGAGCTTTACGGCGCATGGATCGGATCTGCACCGGGAACAGTCGATGCTCGTGCACAAGGTGGCCGAAGCGCGCTTCGTCGTGGCCATTTCCGACTACAACCGCCGCTTCATTCTCGACAAGGTGGGTCCAGCTCATGCCGAATCAATCCGCGTGATTCATTGCGGCGTGGAACCCGATCGCTTCGTTCGGGCTGGCTCGAGGGGGAAGACCTTCGAGTTCAGTTGCGTCGGCACTCTCCACGCCGTGAAGGGACAGCGAGTGCTGATCGAGGCCTGTCGGGGCCTCGAAGACGGGGATCTCGACTGGCGGTGCCATTTCGTTGGAGAGGGCCCGGACCGCGCCGACCTCGAGCAGAGGGTACGAGAACTCGGCCTCGGGGATCGCTTCGTCTTTCACGGAGCCCTCGACCGGGAGGAAGTGAGGGAGGTGCTCGCTCGAATGGACGCGTCGGTCGCGCCGAGTATCCCGACGCAGGATGGGCGACGAGAGGGGATCCCCGTCGTCTTGATGGAGGCAGGGGCGTCCTGGCTTCCCCTCGTAGCGAGTCGGCTCTCCGGGATTCCGGAAATCGTTGTCGACGATCAAACCGGGTTGCTCGTCGAACCCGGGGACGTGGCGGGTCTGACCCGCGCGCTCCTGCGTCTCGCTCGAGAACCCCGGACGCGCGAACGTCTCGGTGGAGCCGCGCGGCTGCGTGTCGAGGACGAGTTCTCGTTGGTCGCTACACTCGACGCGCTCGAGGCGGCTTTTCGCCACGAAGGTATAGGCAGATGATCGACCTCTTCGTGGTGCTCTGCGTGGTCGCAATTGCGATGCCCTTCATCGCGTACCCGCTTTTGCTCTGGGCCCGCGCGCATTTCGCTCCTTCAGCGATTCGTGCGGCGGACTACACGCCCGAAGTCGACCTGCTCATTGCGGCCCACGACGAAGAGGATTCGATCGAGGCGCGTATCGAAAACGCGCTGTCGCTCGATTACCCGTCCGATCGGTTGCGCATTTGGGTCGCTTCTGATGGATCGGAAGACGCGACCGTCGCGATCTCACGTCGCTTCGAAGCCCACGGAGTACGCGTGCTCGACCTTCCGCGCGGCGGGAAGGCGGTTGCACTCGTGCGGGCCGTCGACGCATCTTGCGGCGAGATCCTGGCCTTCTCGGATGCCAACAGTCATTGGCCCCCGAATGCCCTGAAGTGCCTGCTACGACCTTTCGCGGATCCGACCGTAGGGGGGGTCGCCGGCGATCAGCGCTACATCGAAGGGGGCTCATCCTCGACCGAGTCGCTCGGTGAACGCGGCTATTGGAGCTTCGATCGGGTCTTGAAGCGCTGGCAGAGTCGCGCGGGTAACGTGGTCTCCGCGACCGGAGCGATCTACGCGATTCGACGAACTTGTTTCGAAGCGCCTCCGTCCGATGCGACGGACGACTTCATGATCTCGACGGGCGTGATCGCCGCAGGGCAGCGGCTTGTCTTTGCGGAGGACGCGATCGCCCTGGAGCCTCCTGCAGAGTCGACGCGGGGAGAGTTTCGCCGGAAGGTTCGGATCATCACGCGTGGACTTCGGGCGGTCGGCTATCGGCGTGGCCTGATGAATCCCTTTTCTACGGGTCTCTACGCGTTCGAACTTCTAGTGCACAAGCTATGGAGGCGGCTCGTCTGGCTGCCCTCGCTCGCTCTGGTGCTGTCGACGCCTTTCGCTCTGTCGAATTCGAGTGCTTTAGGATGGCTCCCCCTGCTCTTTTTCGTGGGGGCTCTGCTCGGGACGCTCGGCCGAATCTGGCCCGTCCTCAACCGCTTTCGGCCTGTCGCGCTGGCGAGTTATGTCGTGATGGTGAATTCCGCCTGCGCCCTCGCGACGTTGAACGCTCTTCGAGGGCGCCGGATCGCTCGCTGGGAGCCGGAGCGTTTGGCGTCTCCCCCGGCTTCTTCCGAGCCGTCCCCATGACGGTGTTGATTGCCGGAGTCTGTTTCCTGATCTACTTGAACGTTCCTGCGGTCGCCGTCCGTGTTCACGGCGCGCCCTTTGCGGTGGCCGCGATCGTCCCGACACTACTGGCGATCCCCGTGGCGTATAGGGTCTTGCTGCGTGGCGAGAAGTTGCGCTGTCCCCGGGTCATCGCTGCATCCCTGATCATGCTGGCATGGCATGCCCTGAGTGCCTGTTTTTCTGTTCGGCCTCTGGAATCGATCGAGAGTCTCGAGACCTGGCTGATCGAGGGAGTGCTCTTGGCCGCGTTGCTCGTGAACGCCGTCCGTGATCGAGAAGAGATTCGCGCGGTTGCTCATGCTGCGGTCGCCGCGGGAGCCGTGATGGGCGCGATCTCGGTCGCGCAACAGATATTCGGGATGACCGACCATTCGTTCTACGGATTCGGCCAATTCGACGATGCGATCGTGGATGGGCAGGGGAGGGTCGCGCACCGCTTGGCAGGACCCATTGGGGAGACGAACCGATTTGCCCAGATCATGGCGGTCCTGATCCCGATCGGGTCGGGAATCGCGATCACGAGCACTGGAAAGCAACGTTGGCTCGCGTGGTCTGCGGTGTTCTTGATTACGGCGGGGATGGCTTTCTCGTTCTCTCGCGGCGCAATCGTCGCGTTGGCGCTAGCGATCCCTTTCGCCCTCGCCTATCGGATCGTGCGGCTACGCCAACTCGTCCTGATCGGGCTCGCTGGACTCGTCTTGTTGGCTGCGATGCCTCATTACGCGGACCGAGTCGCGAGCATCGGGCAGCTCGTCGTCCGGACCATCGGAGGGTTGGACCCGGCCGGAATGCGCAACGCCGATGGTGCCGCCCGGGGGCGATTGAACGAGATGAAGGTGGCGGGGATGGTCTTTCTCGAGCATCCCCTTCTCGGAGTGGGGCCGGGTCTCGCTCCTCACCACTACGAAGATTACGCGGCGGTGGTCGGAGGAAAAGTCCGGCCCGGTACTCGCAGGTCGCATAACCTGTATTTGCAGCTGGCGGCGGAGACGGGGCTGATTGGAGTCTCCGCTTTCGGATTGGTCATTTTTCTGACCATGCGATCCCTCGACCGGGCGCGGCATAGACTCGAGGCCACCGATCGTTCGATGTGGGGTCTCGTCTGCGGGATCGAACTCGCCATGATCATCTTGCTCATGACGAGCTTCTTCCTCCACGCGGCCTACATCCGGTATTTCTGGTTCGTCATCGGTCTAGCGGCCGCGGCGAGCGTACAGTCGGGGGTTCCGGCGCTCGCCGCCTTCCTCTCCCAGGCGTTGAGGGATGCCGCGGAGCGGATTCGAGCGGATGAGGCGCACACATGAGCGACCGAAGGGGTGCGAGCTCGGGTGAGATGAGCGAGGGAACCCGCCAGATGAGGGGGGCGAGCCTTCTATTGGGGGGACGACTGCTCTCCAAATTAGTCAATTTTGGAGTCCAGATCGCGATCGTCCGATTGCTCAGCAAAGACGATTTCGGCGTATTTGCGTACGGGCTCGCGCTTTCGCTCGCGGGCGAGCTCGTCGTGAAATTTGGCCTGGGCCGGGGGGCAAACCGGTTTGTTCCCTATCACGCCGAGCGTCGAGAGTATCCGGAGGTGATGGGCACCCTGGGATTGGTCTGCCTGACGATCGTTGCCCTCGGAGGTCTGGGTTTCCTAACGCTCTTCTGGATCTCCGGGTTCGGTTGGAGCGGGATCCCTTCCGGAGTCGGGGCCCGTGTGGTCTTGATTCTCGCGGTGCTCGCTCCGGTTCATGCGCTCGACACGATCGGAATCCAGACCTTGGCTTGCTTCTCTCGACCGAGAGAGATCTTCTTTCGAAAACACGTTTTAGGGCCTGCGCTGCGGGCGGGTTCCGTCGGGGTTGTCTTTCTGCTGGGAGGTGACGCCGAGACGCTTGCCTATACCTATCTCGGGAGTGGCGTGGTCGGCCTTGCGATCTGTGTGCACCTCGCGCTTCGAGAGCTGCACGCTCACGGAGTGCTGCCGCTCAAGGTTTCGCGATGGCGGGTGCCCTGGCGGCCGTTGTTTCGATTCTCCTTTCCGTTGATGAGTACTGACCTCGTCTACATCGTGATGACAGGCGTGACGACCGTCGTGCTCATGCGGACGAGCGGCGAGTCGGGTGTGGCCGAAATGAGGGCGGTGGTTCCCGCGGCAGGGTTGATCGGGCTGGTCGTGCAGAGCTTTTCGATGCTCTACATGCCGGTGGCGATGCGTCTGCATGCGAGGAACGACGAGGTCGCCTTACGAGCTCATCATTGGAAGTCCGCTGCCTGGGCTGCGGTGCTCAGTTTCCCGATCTTCGGTCTCACTTTCGCGATCGCTCCGGGTCTCGTGCCCGTGCTGCTCGGCGAAGCCTATGCGGCTTCGGCTGAGTTGCTGGCGATCCTCGCGATCGGCCACTACATCTCCGTCTGTCTCGCGTTCAACGGAGATACGCTTCAGGTCTTCTCTCGGACACGGGCGATCGTCAAAGCAGATTTTTTGACAATCGGAATTTCGGTCGTGCTCGCAGTCCTACTCTGTCCTCCGATGGGGCCTCTGGGCGCGTCGATCGCGGTCACCCTGGCGCGACTTTCGGGCTCGGTCACGCGTCAGATCATATTGCTTCGTACCCCGGGAATGGAGGGCGTGCCCCGCTCTCAAGTCGACGTCTGGTGGAAAGTCGCGGTGGCCACGCTGTGTGCGACGATGATCGGCTGGCTTTGGCAGCCGCCCTTCGTCGTTCAGGTCGCGCTGGTCGGTATCCTCTCGCTGGTGCTTTTGCGAGCGACGGCCCGGACGCTGGACCTCCTGGGTTCTTTCCCAGAGCTTCGGCGTGTGCCGATCGTTTCGAAGTGGGTCGACGTGTAAACGAGCCTTGATAGGCTGGTTGGGTGGGTCGGAATGATCGCCCGAGAGGCATGAACGCCTACTTCTGGTTTCCGCCTTCGGCTTGCCGCCAGGGAGCCGCCTTCAGAATCGTCTCGCTCATCGTGACCGATGCCATCGACGCGTAGTCGGCAAAGCCGAGGAGGTCCCGAACCGCTTCCACGCGGCCTGCTGGGCTGCCATACCAGAGGTCGAGGTCCGCGAGCGTCGAGAGGGAGTCGACGGATTCAAAGACCAGCGCTCGGTAGGCGGGCGCGCTGGGCGTCAGTACACGGGCGACGGCGTTTCGGATGTAGCGCGTGAGCGGGTGGATGCGCAGGGAAAGCGGCGTATGCGACTCGTGCCAGCGACGGTAGAAATCCGCGAGCGCGAGGCCTTGTTTCTCGACGAAGGCCGTTCCAATCGTCACGCCTGGGCTCGTCGTTCCGTCGGGCCAGCAACGCCGATCATATTCGCGCGGTACGGACTCGGTCACGAGGTACCCGGCGAGCCGAGGGGTAATCTCTCGGAGAATGCCTTCGATGGGCTGCCGGTCGTCTGAGGAGGAGATCCATAGCGACACGCAGGCCGACATCCATCCTTCCGGGTCCATGTTGTTCTCGAGGCTTTCGACGATGGGGTCGGTTTGATCTCGGACGTAGATTTCGAGCTCGTAGACCCCCTTGGATAGGAGTGCCTTGCCCGTCTCCCCGATCAGGGTCTCTCGGAGCCCGACCGGATCTCCTTCGTGACCGATCAGGTAGATCAGCTTCTCCATCGATTCACTCCTTTGCGTCGATCGCGCGGAGCGCGGGCCCGTCGCCCGATCCGGGAGGAGGAGGGTCCGGGAGACTCAGCCCCCGAAGTCGATTACGAATCGGAGCGGGCGCCGCATGATGCCGATCTGTTCCCAGTCTTCCGCCCCGCTGATCAAACGAGCATCCGGGGGAAGGAATTCGAGCGCGGCTTCCAGCATACACGTCATTTCCTGCATCGCGAGGTTCGCCCCCAGGCAGTAATGCGGCCCCTGGCCGAAGGAGAGGGCCTCTCGAGTATCTCGCGTGATATCGAAGCGGTCCGGCTCGGCGAAGATCTCCGAATCCCGATTCGCCGAGGCCGGGCTCAGCATGACGGGCGCGCCCCGGCGAATGACCTTGCCGTGAATTTCGATGTCCTCGAGCGCGAAGCGACTGTTGACCGCAGCGAGGGAGCCGAAGTCGAAGCGGATCGCCTCACGCACCGCGTTCGGGGCGAGCTCGGGCGCTTCGCGGAGCAAGGCAAGCTGTTCTGGGTGTGTGAGGAGATGACGCAGGACCTGGCTCCCGCCGAGTGTCGTCGTCTCCGATCCGGCCGCGACGAGGCCGGCGACGAGGACGACGATCTCGAAGTTCGACATGGCATCGTCACCGTGGTTTCCCTCGATCAGGTCCGAAAGGAGGTCCTCTCTGGGAGCCGATCGGCGTTCATCTGCGAGCTTGAAGACCCATTCGGCCAGCTCGTTGATCGCGGCTTCTCCACGGCGTACGTTGGCCTCGTCGGCGAAGAAGACATATCGACGCATCATGTCTTGGGCGAGGATTCGGAAGCGTTCCTCGTCACCGGGATAGGGCGGGATCCCCGTGATTCGGCCGATCACGGTGTTGGGGATCGGGCTGGTGAAGAGCGCCAGCAGGTCCACCGGCCCGTGACGTCCTCGCAGAGGAGCGGCAAAGGCTTCGACGACGTCTCGGACCTGTGCCTCCATCCGGCGGATAGAGCGAGGCGTAAAGCCTGCCGAAACCCGAGAGCGCCAGCGGCGATGCTCTTTGGGTGAGGCATTGAGGATGGATTGCTGCTCGAAATGCGCCAGCCAGGTTCCGGGCTCGGGCTCGACGTAATCAGGCGCGACTCTCCGATCATTCGTGAGTCGAGGGTCCGCCAGGAACTGGCGTACGTCTGCGTGACGAGTCACGAACCAGGTTTCGAGTATGGGATCCCAGTAGACAGGGTCGCTGTTGCGCAACTCTGCGAGTTTTGGAAAGGGGTCACGGACGAAATGCGGATCGAGGAGGAGTGAATCCGAGTGGTGCGTGGGCATGCTGATTTCGCTCCGCGGCAAGGAGTGGCGCCATGGTGACCCCTTCTATGAAAACACAATCCTGCGAAGAGGAGTAGGTCACAGACGCGACTGCAAACGGCGGTGGGGCTCGATCGGATCGAGAAGATCGAGAAGAGAGTCAGGCGAAACGTTGGGCCGAGGCCTCGTCCCAGAACTTTTGGAGGATCGTGCCGGCTCTGTTCTCGAGTAGCTGGCCCTTCTCGATGGTGGGATAGAGTTGGTCGAAGCGACGCACCTCGTGCGGTGAGACGCGTTCGTATAGATGCTTCGTGCGGAATTCGTTGGGATGATTCAATCCGCATGCAGCCGTCATTTCGGCGAGGCCCTGGACCGTGTTGGCATGAAAGCGGAAAGCGCGCTGCACCTTGTCTTCGACGACGAGGGCCTTTTGTAGGGAGGGGTCCTGGGTGGCCACGCCAACGGGGCAGCTATTGGTGTGGCAGCTCTGGCTTTGGATGCAGCCGATGGAGAACATGAAGGAGCGCGCGACGTTGCACCAGTTCGCGCCTAGCGCCATGGCGGACGCGATGTCGTAGCTGCCGACCCGTTTTCCGCTCGCGGCGAGTCTCAGGTCCTCGCGGATCCCGATGCCCACGAGCGCGTTGTGAACCAGAAAGAGTCCTTCGCGCAGCGGCATCCCGAGGTGGTCGGAGTATTCCTGAGGGGCTGCGCCGGTGCCGCCCTCGCCTCCGTCGACGGTGATGAAGTCGGGCGCGATCTCGGTCTCGATCATCGCCTTGCAGAGCGCGAAAAAATCCGTCGGCGAGCCGAGGCAGAGCTTGAAGCCGACGGGCTTGCCCCCGCTCCGCTCCCGGAGTGTCTGTAAGAATTCACATAATTCGATTGGAGTGGAGAAAGCGGAGTGGCCGGGCGGCGAGAAACAATCCTCTCCAACGGGAACTTTGCGGGCTGCGGCGATCTCCGGAGTCACCTTCGCGCCCGGTAGGATGCCGCCATGTCCCGGTTTCGCGCCCTGTGAAAGTTTCAACTCCACCATCTTGACCTGCGGATTTTCGGCCTGCTCGGCGAACATCTCGACATCGAAGGAACCGTCGTCTTTGCGGCATCCGAAATAGCCCGTGCCGATCTGCCAGATGACGTCGCCGCCGGGCTCTCGATGATGGATGCTGAATCCGCCTTCCCCCGTGCAATGGGCGAAGCCCCCGAGTCGAGCGCCGCCATTGAGGGCGCGGATCGCGTTGGCGCTGAGGGCACCAAAGCTCATCGCGGAGATGTTGACGACGGAGGAGCTATAAGGTTGGTCGCATTGAGGCCCGCCCACGTCCACCCGAATTGTTTTGCCGGCGTCTTCGACGATTGCTTTGGGGGCAAGGGAGTGGCTGATGTAGCCGTAGCCCGGCGCGTAGACATCGAGTTCCGTGCCGAAGGGCTTGACTCCGTCGATGTTCTTCGCACGCTCGTAGATCAAGTTCCGATAGTCCCGATCGAAGGGACGGCCGCTGGTGTTGCTCTCGACGAGGTATTGGTGGAGTTCGGGCCCCAATCCTTCGAGGAGGAAGCGCAGCCGCCCGAGGACGGGGTAGTTGCGCAAGATGCTATGGCGGGACTGGAGTCGGTCGTGCACTCCCAGCAGGAGGAGCGGCAAGGTGAATAATAAGCCCCAGAGAAAGGCCTGCGATACCGCGCCGAGCGCCAAGCAGGCGAGGACGAGCGATACCAGAGTTGGCATGATGAAAGGTCGCAGGCTATGAAGCAGCTCCAAGAGATCTCCTTCCCGAAGAATCCGGCAAGGTTATCATGTCAGCTTGTCGGGCGAGAGCCCAGTGCGGCTCGCATGTTCGGAGTTCCCCTGCTCTCCTGGGGACGGACGAAGAGAGTAGGTCCATACGATGCTCGATTATGACCCTTTCTCGACGCAGTCCATGGCGGACCCTTATCCAGCCTATCGTGCGCTGAGGGCCGCTGGGCCTGTTTATCGACTTCCGCAATACGACGCCGTGGCCCTCGCCCGTTTCGCGGAGGTGTGGGAGGTCCTGCAGGACATGGAGTCCTTCTCCGTGGCGGAGGGGCCGGTTTTCGTTCGTGAGGTGTTGGCAAAGCCGGCGGCGCTCGAGGAACGGAGGGTCGACGATCTCGGGTCGTCTTTTTCGACCTGGGACCCGCCGCGGCATTCGCGGATACGGCGCGTGATGAGTCCCCCGCTCCGACCGCGTTTCGTCGCGAGTCTCGAAGGCAGGGTGCGTGCGCTGGCGCGTTCCCAACTCGAAGAACTCGCTCCGCAGGGGCGGTTCGATCTCGTTCGGGATTACGTGGCGCCGGTCGTCGTGAAGGTCGCGTGCGAAATTCTGGGCTTCCCGCCGGAGGAAGGTCCGGCGTTGGTCTCCATCGTGAATCGCTCGGCACGACGAGACGAGGAGCGCGCGGGGCAGACCGAAGATGGGGCTGCCGCGCAGGCTGAGCTGGAAGCGTTCGCGGTGGCAAGAGTCGCCGAACGGCGCTTGCTCTCCGTCGAGGAGCCGAGGGTCGTCGACGAGTTGATCGAAGCCGATTTTGACGGTCGGCGCTTGACGGATGAGGAGGTCGCGGCTCAGCTCACGAGCCTGCTGGTCGGGGGGACGGAGACCATGCCGAAGATCCTCGCGGGTGGCGCACTCGAGCTGGCGCGTGCTCCTGCGCAGCGGTCGCTGCTCGTGTCCGACCCGAGCCGGGCCAGCGCGGCGTTCGAGGAGATGGTGCGCCACCAGGGCGTACTTCAATCGATCGGACGAACGGCTCTGCGAGATGTGACGATCGGAGGCGAGACGCTTCGAGCCGGCCAGCGCATTTTCCTCTTGCTGCAGTCCGCGAATCGAGACGAGCGCGAGTTCACGGAGCCGGATCGATTCGACATCGAACGCGAGACGGAGCGCCATGTCGGATTCGGCCATGGACAGCACCACTGCATCGGGATTCATGTCGCTCGCTTGGAAGGGCGGGTACTGTTGCAGGAATTCGCGGCGCGTATCCCCGAATACGAGGTGGTCGAGTCGGAGGTCCTGCGGCCGCCCTCCGAGTTTCAGCTGGGCTGTACGGTCCTCCCGATCCGTTTCGACTGAGGTCCGAGGTGCCGAGGAGCAGGCGGCGCGAAAGGTCGCCGGGATATCATCGCTTCGCAGAGACCTCGGAGGATGTGCGCGACCACTACGGACGTCGGTAGACTCCCGCTCTGCACCTTCCCCAGGATGAATCGGAGAGATGAAATGGCTTCCGCTGCGCCGAACCCCGCCGAACCCTACGCCCACCTGGTCGACGCGGATTACTACGAACAAATCGGATACCCGCACGAGGATTGGCGGACGCTTCGAGAGCGACATCCCGTTCATTTCGTCGAGCGCGCGAGTGGAGATTCGTTCTGGGCCCTGACGAAGCAGCGTGAGATCGCGACGGTCGGTCGGCAGCCCGAGATTTTCAGCAGCGAAATGCCGATCGTGCGAGATCAAGAGTTGATCGACAATGGACCGAGCGACCTGCCGAAGCAGCTGATCACCCTCGATCCGCCGACCCATGCGAAGTACCGTGCCCTCGTTGCCAAGCGCATGACGCCACGAAAAGTGGCCAAGCTCCACGACGAGATCGAGTCGATCGCAGTGGACATCCTCCGGGATCTCGAGGACCACGAGGAGACGGGCTGCGACTTCGTCGACGTCGTCGCGGCGCCACTGCCGATCGCCGTCATCGCGCACCTGTTGGGTGTTCCTGTGGATGACTGGCGACAGCTCTATAAGTGGACGAATGAGAGCGCCGGTGCCTTCGACCCCGAAAATCGACGGGAGGGTGAGACGGCTCAGGAGACGATGACCCGTGCGATGACTGAGCAGTTTGGTTATTTCGCCGAGCTGAGAGACGAGCGCCTGAAGAACCCACAGGACGACCTCGTGACGTTGCTGGCCCAGGCGACCGTCGATGGCGAGCCGCTGCCGGTGATGGACGTGCTCTCCTTCTACCAGATTTTGATCGCGGCAGGGAACGAGACCACCCGGAACGCGACTTCGGGGGGGTTGCACGCTTTGATCGAGCATCCCGATCAGCTCCGTCGTGTCCAGCAGGACCCCTCTCTTGTGAAGTCCACGGTCGAGGAGGTGTTGCGTTGGACGAGCCCGATCATTCACTTCGCGCGGACTGCGACGCAGGATACGGAGGTGGGAGGACAGCAGATCCGTGAGGGTGAGGTCGTGAGCCTCTTCTACCCCTCGGCGAATCGCGACGAGGACGTTTGGGAAGATCCCTATACGTTCCGCGTCGACCGTCAGAAGAATCCACACATCGCATTTGGCGTAGGCGAGCATTATTGCCTGGGAGCGCACGTTGCGCGGCTGGAGCTCGAGGTGATCTTTCGACACCTGCTCCCCCGGCTCGAAGAGGTCGAGATCGCCGGTCCCATCGATCGCCTCCGCTCTCACCTGATCGGCGGGATCAAGCGTCTCCCCATTCGTTACAAGCTGAAGCCCGACGCGTAGAGCGCGGGTTGACTCCCCCCATGCAGGCATGACAGCATCGAGACAGAGGAGGGCGGCGAAATGCATGACCTGGTCATCCGAGGCGCGACGCTGGTGGACGGTACGGGAGCCGAGGCGCGAACGGCCGACATCGCCATCGACGACGAGCAGATCACCGAGGTCGGCCGGGTGGCTGGCGACGGGCGGCGCGTCTTCGAGGCGGACGGTCTATTGGCGACGCCCGGATTCGTCGACATCCATACGCATTACGATGCCCAGGTGACCTGGGACCCCCAGCTCTCCCCTTCGAACGCCCATGGTGTGACGACGGCGATCTTTGGCAATTGCGGGGTCGGCTTCGCGCCCTGCGCTCCGGACCGCAGAGGTTTTTTGATCGAGCTGATGGAGGGTGTGGAAGACATCCCCGGAGCTGCGATCGAGGCCGGGATCCGCTGGGAGTGGGAGAGTTTCCCGGAGTATCTCGACGCGCTGTCGCGTTCCCGACTCGCGATCGATGTGGGGGCCCACATCGCCCATGGAGCCGTCCGAGCCTATTCGATGGGAGAGCGGGGAGCGCGGAACGAGCCCGCGACCCCCGAAGACATCGCAAAGATGGCCGAGATCGTGAAGGAGGCGGTCGCGGCGGGGGCCATCGGTTTCTCCACCTCGCGAACCAGCGTCCACCGGGCACTCGACGGGGAGCCCGTGCCGGGAACCTTTGCTGGGGAGGACGAACTCTTCGCCATCGGCCACGCGATGGGAGAACTCGGCCGGGGGGTCTTCGAGGTCGCGCACGCGGGGGCTGCTGGGGAGATGCTCGAGGTCGACGGGGAGGGCGTCGTGATGCGCGAGGTCGACTGGATGGCCAGATTGTCCCGGGAGACTGGCTGCCCGGTTTCGTTTCCGGTGCTCCAGTCGCGCAGCGAGCCGAACCTATGGCGTGAACAGCTGGATTTTGCGCAGGGAGAGGTCGCGCGGGGGGCCAGGCTCGTGACGCAGATCGCCGCCCGACCGCCGGGCATCCTCGTGGGCCTGGAGGGTGAATACCACCCCTTTCGACATCGGCCGAGCTATCTGGCGATCGAGGGCCTGCCCCTCGCGGAGCGGGTTGCCCGCCTGCGGGACCCTGCGACCAAAGCACGAATCCTGTCCGAGTCCGGTGTCGAGCAGGGCATGGCTGACGCGCTCTTCCAGGACCCCGAGCGTCTCTTCGCGATGGGGGATCCGCCCTGCTACGAGCCGAGTCGTGAAGACAGCCTCGGCGCTCGGGCCCGACGCGAAGGTCGAGACGTCATGGAGTTCACCTTCGACCTGTTGCTCGAGAGCGAGGGTCGGCAGCTGATCCTCGCGCCGGGGGCGAATTTTGAGAACTATGACATCGAAGTCGTTCGTGAGATGCTTGATCATCCGCTCAGCGTCATCTCGCTCGCCGATGGCGGCGCGCATTGCGGCTTCATCGCGGATGCCAGCACCCCCACCTTCATGCTGACGCACTGGGTCCGTGATCGAACTCGGGGGCCGCGGATGCGTCTCGAGACGGTGGTGCAGCGCCTAACGGCTGATACGGCCGGAGTCTATGGTCTAGACGACCGAGGCGTGATCGCGCCCGGGAAGAAGGCGGACGTGAACCTGATCGACCTGGAGGGTCTGCGGCTGCTGGCTCCCGAGATGCGCTTCGACCTGCCCGGTGGAGGGAGACGCCTGTTCCAGGGGGCGAGCGGCTATCACGCAACCATCGTCTCTGGCGTGGTGACCCAGGAACAGGACGTACCGACGGGGGCCTTGCCGGGTCGGGTCGTGCGTGCACACTGATGGCGGTCGGACCCGAACGGGGTCGAGGGATTGCCTTCAGGTTTTTGGTGGTGGGGCATTCGGCGACTTGCCGTGAAAGGAGAGGACCTCATGGAAGAGTCGGCAAGGCCGTCTTCCGAGACCTGGGACCAGCGATTGCGTGAAGGGTCTGGGATGATGATTGGGGTCGGGGCGCTCCAGGCGTTGCTCGGCCTGGCCGCCGTCATTGCGCCTCAGGTCGCGACGACGATCACGGTCGATTTTCTGGCCATCTTGCTCTGTATTTCTGCGGTCGCGCAGGGGATCCTCGCCTCGCGAGTGAAGGGCTGGCGGGGAACTTTTTTGCTCGCGCTGTCGTCCGTCGCGAGCCTGGTTCTCGGTGTGATGATTCTGCGTGATCCGCTGGGAGGGGCCGTCGCTGCGACGCTCTGGATGGCGATCGCTTGCCTCGTGGGTGGCGCGGCGCGAGTCGCATTGGGCTTGCGGGAGGAGGGGGCGAAGGCCCGGGGTGCGCTCCTCGTTGGGGGAATCGCCGGAGCCGTTCTCGGTCTGCTGCTCCTCGCCGAATGGCCGGGGGACGCGGTGTGGGCGTTGGGGCTGCTTCTCGGGATCGACTGGTTGGTGGGCGGATTGGGCCTGATCAGTCTCGGTGCGGCCGTACGTCGTCCGAAGAGCGCCGAGTCCGCCTGAGGGGCTCCGAGTGCAGGATGGCGGGGTTCGTCGCGGGCGTGGCCGAACCCGGGTGAACCTGCGACCCTGCCGGGACCGCCCTCCGCTGTTCCGGACCCGCGCTTGACGACCTCCGATCAACCACAAGAGCCCGCTCCGGTCGTCCGACGGGAGGATAGAGCCGATGTCGAAGCGGAGGGCTCTCCGCTGGGCTGGCTCCTTCGACGATCGTTTGGCTATCCCTGGGCGATCTTCGGGGTCGTCGTGTCGGCCGGGTTCATCGCGGCGATTCGATATGTGCGGGCCGGACTCGTCCAGCCCGTGTTGGACCGGGTGGCCGTTCCGCTCGCGGCTGGCGACCTGACGATCGATGCGGTGATGCCGCTCCTGGGCGAGATCGGCCTGATCGCCGGCCTGACCCTCCTGGCCGCTCCCGTTGCTCTGCTCGGACATGGCTGGACCTCGGAGTGGATCGCGGCGCGCGTACGCCAAGCCCTTGGGGTCGCGGTGGCACGAAAGCTGCTGCACGTGCCTTTGAGCGTATTCCACGGAGGGTCGAGCGGCGATTTTCTTGCGCGAGCGATGGCCGACCTTCAGCTCGCCTGTCTGTCGGTGGTCGTCCTGTACAAGGAGGTGGTCCTCGCATTCGAGCTGGTCGTGATCGGGATCGTCATGATGATCTGGATCAGTTGGCAGCTATCCCTGATCCTGCTGCTCGTGATCCCACTCTTCGGTTTTGTCGTGCTCGTGCTCTCGGCGCGGGTGCGCAAAGTTTCGGGGCGACGGCAGGCTTCCCAGGGAGTGCTCTCCGGCCGGCTCGTCGGCATCCTCTCGGGGATCAAGGTCATCAAGGCATTTCGAGGGGAGGGGTTGGAGCAGGAGGCTTTCGACCGACAAACCGAAAAATATTTCAATCGTCATATGAAGGTGATCCGGACCGGAGCGACGCTGAAGGCGTTCGGCGAATTGATCTATCCGATCGTGGGGGTGGGTGTCGTCGTCGTGGGAGCGGTCTGTATCAACCGTGGGCTCTTCGATCTCACGATCGGCAAGCTCACGAGTCTGAGCTGGACGATGCAGATTCTCTACAAACCGCTGCGAACGCTGACCCGCTCTTACCCGAAGCTGATGGAATATGCGGCCAGCGCGCAGCGGATGCGCGGGATATTCGACCTCCCCGACGAGCCCGCCGACGAGCCCGGCGCGCGCCCGATGCCCGAGACGCTCGAGCGCATCGTGTTCCGCAACGTAGGGTTCGAATACGATCGATCACCCGTCCTGGCGGGCGTCGATCTCGAAGTACCGGCCGGTGAGGTCGTGGCGATCGTCGGTAAGACGGGCGCGGGGAAGTCTACGCTGGCCGAACTGCTGCTGCGATTCCACGAGCCAACGCGCGGCGTCGTCGAAATCGACGGGATCAACATCCAGGAGATACGAAGGAGCGAGTTTCTTAGCCGAATAGCCTTGGTCACTCAGGAGCCTTTTCTCTTCGACGACTCCATCGCGTCGAATATTCGATATGGGCGGCCAGGGGCGAGTGATGCAGAGGTCAGAGCAGCCGCGCGGGCCGCCTCTGCACACGAGTTCATTACCGGGCTGCCCGAAGGGTATGAAACCGTCGCGGGCGAGTTCGGGCTGCGGCTGTCCGGCGGTCAGCGCCAGCGCATCGCGATCGCGCGCGCGATCCTGTCGGACGCAAAGATCCTCGTCTTCGACGAAGCGACGAGCGCGCTAGATACTCAGACTGAGCAGGCGGTTACCACTGCGATCGACGCTTTAAGGGGAGACAGCACCCTCTTCATCATCGCCCATCGCATCTCAACGGTGGAGCAGGCCGATCGAATCGTGGTCCTCGAAGGGGGGAAGATCGCCGAGGTCGGAGACCATACGAGTCTACTCGCGCAAAAAGGCCTCTATGCCGGCCTCGTTCGGGAGTCGATGGCCTGAACACGCGCGTCGCAAGCGGGTAGGGAATGGGCCTCGGGAAAAAGGCTTTGGAAGTCGCTCGAAGTGCGCTCAGTCGCTCGATTCGACGTGCCTCTGTAACTCGATGCCGAACTGCTCGGCCGCGTTCTGGCCGAACATACGGGCGAGCGCCGGGTCGCCGACGCCATGGGAACGCAGCACTTCGAGGGCGTCGAAAGCGCTCGTCGTATCGTGTTGGGGGTAATGGGAGCCCCAGCTGGTCTTCTTCTCGAAGACTTCAGGGAGCTTTTGGACGAGCCGTTCCTCCGCGTCGAAGCCCAGGAGGACGTGCCCTTCTTCCCACATCTCCTCGGGGTCGGTGCGGATCGGGTAGTGGTAGCTGAGCGGAAGAGTCCGAGTGGAGGCTTCCATCTTCTCCAGGACCTCCTCCATCCAGGAAGCTTTGCCGTGCGCCATCATGACTCTCATCTCGGGGTAGCGCTGCATCGCGCCGAAGCCGATCAAAGTGGACGAGACGAAGAGATGGTTGTCGAGCCAGGGCGAGAGGATGGGCGAGATCGGGTGGCCCATCTTCATTCCGCTGCGAAAGCCCATCTGCGGACCCGCCGACCCGCCGGAGTCGGGGCCGCCCGAGAATCCCCAGCCATCCTCGAGGCGGTCCTTGACCTTCTCGAAGAAGGGCCCGTGCGAGGTCCACTCCGGGTTCCATAGTCCCGGGGAGGGATGGACGCTGGCGACGAGCTTACGTCGTTCGAGCTCGGCGAAGAGCGTCTCGAAATAGGGGTGCGTGAAGTAGCGGTCCTCGAGAAACATGGGTCGGATGAAGGCGCCTCGGAAGCAGGCCCGGTCGGCGATGCGGTCGAGCTCGGCGATCGTGAAGTCCATGTTCTGGAGGGGCAGCATCGCTGCGGCGAAGAGCCGGTCGGGCGCGGTGCCACAGAAGTCCGTCATCCAGTCGTTATAGGCGCGGGCGAGCGCCCAGGCAACGTCCGGGTCTTCGACGAGGTGGAAGCCCTCGGCAAACCAGGTCGGATAGAGAAAGGTCTGATCGACCCCCATCGCGTCCATGTCCGCCAGGCGTGCTTTCGGATCGGAAGCCCCCGGTGTGGGGTCGTGTCGGACCGTCGGGTCGAGGTCGCCCACGTCCTCCCAGGTCATCCCCGGCCGCCAGATGGCGTAGCGGGGAATATTCGGGTTCATCGTGTCCCGGAACATCTTTCCGTTCACCTTGAGGTAGGACACGTGCTCGCCCTGTTCGCGCCAGAGGGCGTGCTTGCCCAGGGTGCGGAACTCCGGGTCGAGGTAGCGCTCCCAAACGTCGCGGGGCTCGACGACGTGGGCATCGGCGTCGAAAACCGGAAAGGGGCTCCGTTCGCTCATCGTCGTTTCTCCGGCCGGAGGCTCAACTCCGGGTCCATGGAGCGTTCGATCTCGGTCTCGCTGGGCCACCAATCCGGGCGCTCGATTTCCGTGACACGCTCCGTGATGAAGGTCTCGGGTGGGTCGATTTTGTAGAGCTCGCGTGCATTGGCGCCGAGGAATTTCTCCCGAGAGCCTTCGGAAAGTCCGCACTCCTCCATCATCTCGAGCGCCCGCCAGACGTCGTCTCCGTCGTGGTGATAGACGTCGGAGGACCAAGCGAGGATGTTCTCGTAGAACTCGGGGAGTTTCGACGGAGGCGCTTCGTCCCCTTCGAATCCCGTGACGCAATGTTCGTGGAAGGTCTCGCTGGGGAGCCTCGAGAGCGCCGGAAGCTGGCGCTCGTTCCGGTAGAGCTTGTAGGTCTTGTCACATTCGTCGAGCAGAAAGGAGAGCCAGGTCGAGGAGGCTTCGAAGACGCCGGCGCGGAGCTTGGGAAAGCGCTCGAAGAAGCCCGACATCAGGACCATGACGACCCACAGGGCGGCTTCGGACTGGAAGTTTTGGACATTTGTCAGAAAGAAATGCTGGAGTGTCGACGAGGAACAGGTCTTGTGGATGAGCTCCGCGGGAGAGTGCTGTGCCGTATACCCGGGCGGTTTCAGCGCGCCCATCGCAGGGAACGGGTGCATCCCATAGACGACGTCCAGCTCCTCCATGGTTTTCCAGAGCGGGTCGTATTTGGCTTGGATCGGGTAGTTCCCGAATGCGTCGATGGGACGCACGAGCGCGACCCGGCAACCTTTTTCAGCGACCCGGTAGAGCTCTTGGATCGCGTAGGTCGTATCTTGCATGGGGAGCAGGGCAGCAAAGAAAATCCGGTCCGGGGCTTCCTGACAGTAGTCGTAGGCCCACTCGTTGTAGGCCTTGCACATGGCCCGTGCGCCGGGAGCGCTCTGAATCCACGGATAGGTGTCGATGTCGCTCGGGATGATCATCACCTGATCGATCCCCTGGACGTCCATGTCTCGCAGGCGCGCCTTCGGATCGTAGGCGCCTTGATGGTCGAGATAGGCCGCCTGTTCCTGATCGATCGCGGTTTCGGGAGAGAGGTTGCGGACGTTGATCGCGCGCTGAATGTCGTGCTTCAGGCCGGGACCCGCGAGAGAGAGGACGTTGACGATGCCGGGTGTGCCCCCGACGCGCTGAGCGCCGATCCCGGCGTTGGCTCGACCGTTCACCACGAGCGACCGAGCCTCCTGGTCGTACCAGATCGAGGATTTGAGGTCGGCGAGCTCTTCCGGGGTCAACCACTCCTTTGCCCGATCCCAAATCCACGGGGGCTCGGCCACGTGGGCGTCGCAGTCGAAGCTGGGGAATCGTTTGGTCATCGGCGCGAATCGTTGGACGGGCATCTTGGTTTCCTCGGCGGGTCGATCTCCGGATGATAGTGCGGCGATGGGACCGTGCCTTCGTCTAGATGGGCATCTCGCTCGTCAAAAGAGCTGATCGGTATAGGCGTCCGTTCCATGGATCGTTGGAATGAAGGCCGCTTGAACGCCGAGCCGCCCTCTTTCGCTTTGGGCCAGGCGCTCCTCGCTGGGGGCGAAGCGCTCCTGCCAACATTCCCGGGGGTCGCATTCGAGGAAGTGGAGGAGAGTCGTCCTGCGATCGACATCGTCGACGTCGCGAACATGCCCGAGCTTGTCGGAGGGCAGGGGCCGTGGGTCGAAACGCATCGAGACGGCGACGGGCCCTCCGACCAAAGGGGCGAGATATTCGCCTTCGAGCCACTCGCCCAGCTCTGCGCGCTCAATGCCCGGCGCGGTGTCCACGATTTCCACCACGAGGCCCGCATAGGGCTGCATCAAGGTGTGAATGTCTCGAGGGACCTCCTCGTCGCGGTAGGTGGATCCGCGATAGTCGTGGAAGGCGGTGAAAACGTGGCGGCGCTCCTCGGTTGGGTCCGCGCTCAGCCCTCGGTAGCTCACCCGTCCCTCTGCCTGGAGGCGATGGTTCGCGCCGAGCGACCATTGCAGATGATCTTCGACACGGCCCTCGTTGACCCAGTAGAGCCCGATGTACTTGCCGGCTTCGAGCGGGACCGCGATGCGCGAGTCGAGGGGCGCGCGCAGGGGTTGGAGCCAGCGCGGAGCGACCCAACGTCGGCAGGAAAACATCCAGGGCATCACCATGGCGCCCGTGATCATATGGTCGTCTTCGTACCACCGGTTGTAGCCGGAAACGTGTTCGGGCATGGGCTCCACCCAGGTGATGAGGGCTCCTCCCAACTCGGGCCGATGAGGGCCCTCTGCGGCTAGCCGTCGATATGCGGGGTCGGGTGGGCTCATCGTCTCAGACCTTCAATGGAGCAGAGGAGGCAAATAAGATAACGAGGTTCCGGGTGATGGGTGGGGAGTCCTGGGCGTGGTGCTCCCGCAGAGGGAGGCCCTAGGGGGATCAGAGAGGCGCGCAATTTGTAGTGCCTGGTGACAAATTACGGCGATCGGCCACCGGGAGGACACGCGATTCGCCGGCAAGGTCGCGCGTAGGAGAGCAGGAGCTGGGCTTTGGGCGTTTTGACCGAAATCGAGACTCAAAAGGAATGTCGATTGCATTCTGTAAAGCCTCATGGATCTCTCCTCCGATCGCCGTCGACTTACCGTGGGGAGCCCTTTCTTTCTGGGCCTGCTCGTGGCGCTCGGCTTTGCGTCGGCCGGTCGGGCGATTCCGATCGAGCCGGGCGCTGCCGACTACGGATGGCTCTTCGACGACGGTTCGGGAACGACCGCGGCGGCCTCCTTCGGGGGGGCCTCGGCTTCGCTTGAGAACGGAGCGGATTGGTCGACAGACACTCCCTTCGCCTACACGGATAACCGTTCGATTCGCTTCGACGGCAACAATGACGTGGTGGAGGTCGATGATTTGTCGACCGCCCTCAACGGGGCTTCCGCCTTTTCGATCTCCCTCTGGGTTCATTCGGACTCGACGAATCAGAATCGCGCCTTCTGGAACGGGGTGGAGCCCAGCAACTCGGACGATTTCGGCGGGCGCTACGACTCGCGCGGCTGGCTGAACAACAACCGCGGGACGAGGAATCTGATCAAGTTCGGCCTCGAGATAGACGGGACGAATTATCAATATGAGTCCGACGGTGGCTATCAGACGACTGACTGGCAGCACGTCCTGTTTACCTGGGAGAGCGGCTCGGGGGTGCGGCTCTACGTGGACGGCACCCTCGACAACCCGTCCGAGACGAGCCCGGGGCTCGCGACGGTCGTCGGAAACCTTTCTGGCCAATCACGCTTCTTGATCGGAGACGGGGCCAAGAATAGCTGGGCCGGAGAGATCGATGAATTTTTCGTTTGGCGCTCAGCACTGACCGGAGACAACGCAGAGTATCTGGCCCAGTACAGCTCTCACCCCATCCCTGAACCGTCCACGGCCCTCCTGCTATCGGTCGGGTTGATAGGCCTTGCGCTCCGGCGCCCCGCGGCGCTCTGAGCCCGGCTCTCGGCTGAACTCACGAGAGCGACCGTCCATTCGAGCAGCATCCCCGACCTGTGATCATCTTTCCGGGCATCGCGGATAGCCCGCCGCCTTCAAACGAGATCGTAGTCTGATTGGATCTCTGGGAGCGGCTGCTCCCAGTGGTCTTCCCAGCGGACGTCGATGAGTGGCTTGGCCCGCCTTCCGAGGGCCCAGCCCTCCGTGATGGCATCCATCAAGAAGGGGAGTAGCTGAGGCTTGTAGAGCGCAGCTTGGAGAGGGCGGGTCCCGAGGATCAGGGCTGGGTAGGGTGCGGGGATCTGGGCGACCGTGAAGCTCACGACCCTGACTTCCCCGAGCGGCGTGGTGTCGTAGCCGGTCAGGACGTGGAAAAGATCGTGGAGTTGGAAGCCGCGCTCGGCGAGGTAGCCGACCTCTTCGCCGCGTCGGCGGTGAGCCTCGATGAACGCCGATTCCCTCAAGAGCGAGGGGTCGAGATCATTTTCAGCCAAGTAGGATTCAAAGGCCCTCCCGAGGCTCCCCTCCGGCATCGCACCCAAGGCCTCGACGTCGGGAAGCGGGCTCAGGTGGCGCTCCTCCAGCATGGATGCCGCGAGGGGGTGAGCCAGGGCCATGTCATCGTACGCCTGCAGAGCCTCGGGGTCGCCGATCCTCATGAAGAGATGGGCGAAGGCGACCGTGGCACGGTAATCCCAATCGGCCAGGGTTTCTCTGAGTCCGTCCAGCATCTCGTCGGAGAGGTCAGCAGATCTCACGGCGGGGCCTCCTCACGGGTCGCGTTCATGCTAACCGAGGCTGGGTGATGGAAATAGGTCTTCTGTCCATCGCATTCATGGTTGGCCTCGTTCCACGCGGGAGATCGCAGAGGGCTCATTGGCTCACTGCGATCCGGTAGGTATTTGCAACCTTTGTGATCCAATCTTCCCCATGCAGGGGGTCGTCAGGTGCATCACATTGGATGCCTCTGCGGTCGAGATCCTCCAAAAAGAGCCGGACGACCGTCTCGAGGTCGAGGTCGTCGGAGTGTTCGTCCGCTCGTTTCGCCTCGGCATCGTCGCGGAAGACACGCGCGCTCCACGACAGTGCAAAGCGGATCTCACTTCGTGGATATCGGTGGATCTCTCGGTCGCCGTCGACGATCGCCCAGGTGTCGCCTGTCGTGGTCTCGAGTCGACAGCCGAGGGTCAGCTCGGGCTTCGGTGTCTCGCAGAGGGGAGGTTGGCCCTGATGGAACATGGTGTCGTTTTCCCCGACCACCGCCTTGTTGGTGTAGGGGGCGGCAGTGCGGCGCCGAGGATGATCGGGGCCATCGGGCCAATACTCGTATTGGCCGCCGGGTCCCTCGTAGAACCACATGACTGCGGTCGCGACGGGTACGTGCCAGTGATCGAAGAGCCCAGAGCGGCGCATATTCACGAGTAGCCAGGTCGGGTAGTCCCGACGGCCCATGCCGCGAAAGTTGGGAATGTCGACGTGGGCGCCCTCTGCGACGCGCGGTTCGGGGCAGACGAGATGTGCGTAGATTTCGTTGGGCCGGACGATCTGGCCTTGATGGAGCGCACGCGCGGCGGTGAAGAGCTTCGGGTGCTCCAGCAGCCAGTCGATCCCATCGACCTGTGGCTCCCCAAGGACCCAATAGCCGCGAAATACCGGGTTGAGGTCGAGGCTGCGGGGTGCGTCGGCGCGTGCCGTTTCGAGGAGTACTTCGTCGATCGCGAGACCGACGATCGCCGCTTGCTCGAGGGCACTGGACATGACCTGGCGCCTGCCCTGGAGCAGTTCGTAGGGCGCGTGCCTAGAGAAGAGTCGATGGACCTTCGATACGTCGTCGAAGACATCCTCGAGCAGGATCGGGGGGCGCGGGGAGCGCATCGCTGTACCTCCACGGCCTCGGCGAGACATCTCTCTGGCGGGCCTACCTTCAGCATATCGCGCATGAAGCTCGAGCAAGGCGTCACGCCCGATTGGGTTCCATTTGGACCGTCGCGTGACCCGAGGGCATGAGCGCATAGCGCTCGGGGATCTCGATCTGTAAATTGGATAAGGCACCGACGACCGGGACGTCCTGGAATTCGCTGCGACGGCCCGCCTCATTCTTGGAGGCGACCCCGTCAGGCCCGATTCGCCCTTGGACGCGGGCGGGCTAGGAGAGCACCGGAAAATGAAAATGCTCGCCTCTGACGCGACAGCCGAGGACGGGGCCCTGCTCGATCCCGGATATTATGGTCGGTACGGCTACCCCCACGCGGAGTGGACCCGCCTGCGCCGAGAGTCCCCGGTCTCGCTCGTCGAACCCGCACAGGGGATTCCCTATTGGGCGATCACGAAGCTCGAAGACATCGTGCTGCTATCGACTCAGCCCGGCAAATTCACGAACTGGCCTCGCTTCAAGGCATCCGTGGGCAACGAAGAGATCGCGCAGGCACGCACGCTCTCGAGCATGGATCCGCCGGAGCACAGAGTCTATCGGGAGCTCGTGAGCCGACATTTTACACCGCGGGCCCTCGCGAAGCTGCGGGAGCCGATCGAGGCGGTCACCCGAGACATCATGATCGGGCTCGGCGAGCCTGGCTCCGAATCGTCATTCGATTTCGTGGAGCGGGTTGCTGCGCCGTTACCGATCTTGATCATCGCGTGGTTGCTGGATCTGCCTCGTGAGGATTGGAATGACATCTATGCGATGACCCACGCGATGACGGGCTTTGCGGATGGCGACTATCAGCGCGAGGGGGAGAGCGTCGAAGAGACGATCGCACGAGGGCGCAGCGAGATCTACGAATACTTCTCGGATATCGCCAAGCAGCGCCGTGCCCGTCCTGGGGACGATTTGATCAGTCTGCTGGCTACGGCCAGGGTCGATGGGGCGCCTCTTCCCGACGCAGAGCTGATGGCCTACTACCTGATCTTGATCGTTGCTGGGAATGAAACGACCCGGAACGCTGTGAGCGGGGGCCTGCTCGCCTTTCTGGAAACGCCTGGAGAATGGCATCGACTCCAGGGGGACATCAGTCTCCTCGGTGGAGCTGTCGAGGAGGTCCTGCGCTTTACCTCGCCCGTGATTCATCATGCGCGAACATCGCAGGTCGAACTGGACCTCCGCGGAGCGAAGATTCGGCCGGGAGATACGGTCGCGCTCTTCTATCCCTCTGCGAATCGCGATGAAGAGATCTTCGATTCCCCCTCCGAGTTTCGGATCGACCGTCGCCCCAATCGTCACCTCGCCTTCGGCGTAGGAGAACATGTCTGTCTCGGTGCTCATTTGGCGCGCATCGAGATCGAGCTCGTCTTTCGCCACCTCCTGATGCGGGTAGACGAGATGGAGGCGACCGAGCCTGCCGAACGATTGGCTTCGGCGAACGTCGGTGGGATCAAGGCGTTACCCGTCCGGATGCAGTTCCGCTGAGGGGTTTTTCGACGAAGCGGAGCGGCTCGCCTTCCCGTGCTTGGCCTCGATCTCCTGGGTCTGTTCCATAGAGAGCTCCGCGATGTCTCTCGGGAAGCACGCGTCCCACAGCCAATCGACCGCGACCTGTACCTTCCTCGCGAACGTCGGCATCTTTGCCCAATAGACCGCATGCCACAGGAGCCAGGCGAGAAGACCCGAGATGTTCCGGCCGTAGATGCGACCGACGGCGTTGCGATGGCCGATGACACAGAACATGCCTTTGGGTTCATACGAGAAAAGCGAAGTGGGCTTTCCGTGGATCGTGGCGATCAGGTTGTCCGATAGCAATCGAGCCTGTTGCATCGCGTGCTGCGCGAGCGTCGGGGAGATCGAGTCGTCGAAGGCATTCGGTACGCCCGCACAGTCGCCCAGGGCCCAAATGTTTTCGCGGCCCTCGACCCGCAGGTCGCCCGCCACGACTACCCGTCCTCGTTCGAGCACGAGACCCGACCCGGCGATCAGGGGATGAGTCCCGTTCCCGACCGCGGACACGACCGTGCCCGCCGCGACGGAGTCCCCGCCGGCCAGTCGTACTCCGCTCCTTTCGACGGCTTCGACGCCCACCCCCTCACGGATTTTCATTCCCCGGTCGCTCAGACTTTTCCGTGCAACATCGGACAGAGATGAGGGGAGGGGTCCGAGTATGCGGGGGCCTCCATCCAGAAGATGTACCTGGCAATCGCTGGCTGTGATCGTCGAGTAATAGGGCACGCTCGCTTGAAATAGGTCGAGTACTGCGCCGGCGACTTCGACGCCGGTGAATCCCCCACCCACGATCGCTACGGAGAGCAATTCGGCGCGAGCCTGCGGGTCTTCCGTGACCTCGGCCCTCTCGAGTTGTGCGATCAGGTGATTTCGTAGGGCAGCGGCGTCGCCGAGCGTCTTGATGGGCCAGCCATGCTCGGCCATCCCCTCGATGATTTCGAGCCGTACCGGCAGGCCCACCGCGAGGACGAGGTGATCGTAACGATCGCGACGGGGCAGGCCAGTTCCGTCGAGATACTCGATCTCGGCGGCCTCGAAGTCGAACGCCGTCACGGCCGTCGTACGGCAGACGACCCCTGGCGCCATCTCACGGATCGACCAGACGACATGGAGTGGGTTGAGCGAAGCGCCCACGACCTCGGGCAGCAGCGGCGAGAAGCAGAGGTGATTTTCGCGATTATAGAGGACGATCTCCCAGGTCTCAGGCAGTTCGCGGCGAAGTCGTTTTGCGGCATCGACGCCCGCAAATCCTCCTCCCACGACTACGATCCGCTTCTGTTCTTCGGCCATTGCTCGTGCCCTCCCGGGGACACGATACGGCCTGCGGGCGCAGGCTTGCCAGTGGCGTGTGTCGGGCGTTCGAGAAAAGCCAGGGGCCGGGGGGATTTGACGAGGGGGCTCGTCGTCTCGAGTACGGTCTTATCGGTTGGATCCCGCGATGAATCCGCCATGGGGAGCGGAGAGGCCGTCGTCCGGTCCCCAGACCTTCACGACGCGATCGGTTTCCGTGTCGATCTTGGCGATATAACTGGACGCGTAGCTCGCGACGAAGACGAAGCGCTGGTCGGGGGTCACGGTCAGTCCGTGTGCGACGGCAAAGTCCTTCGGGAGGTCGCTACCGGGCTTCAGCCGCTTCAAGAAGCGGGGCTTTTTGGGTCTACGTAAGTCGAAGATGGATACATAGCCGTCGTTCCCGAACGTTCCGTCAAGGGTGTCTTCTTCCGCGACGTAGAGCTTGCCGTTTGCGATGTTGACATCGGAGGCCGATCGAAAAATCCCGGGTTCGTCGGCTGATTGGGCAGTCCCCACGACCCGTTTGGCCTTTTTCTTCCGTGTGTCCAGGAACCAGATCCCTGGGGAGCTGATCTTCTTCTTGGCTGCGGTCAACGAGGTTCGTGCGAATTGCTGGGTGGCGGTATACGCGTATCGGTCGTTCAACCAGGTCGTATAGTGCGTGAACGCGCCGAACGTCTTGCCCTTCTTCAGCTTGATCGACCCTTTTGGCTTCGGCTTCGCCTTGCCAGGGGTGAAGGCATAGAGATCGATCGTCGTCTGGTCGTAGTAGTAGCCGGTACCCAGCGCGAGCGTGCCGCTCGGGTTGAAGGCGAGGCCGTGGGTTTGGCGACTGAAGTCCCCGAATGAGAAGGGGCTGCGTCTGGCGAACTCATTGCGCTTCGTATCGAACGCGACGATTCGATCATCCGTCCAGATGGTGGCGTAGGAGAGCGTGGAGTGAGGTCGTAGGGAAGGGCCGTGAATCTGCGTGTAGCTCGCCTGGGTCCAGCCCATGATCGGCTGTTCGGGGTCGACTTCTTCGACGAATGGGAAGTCGGGGAGCGATCCGGGCGCGTCGACGATGAGTGATTTCTGGATCGATATGTCCGCGACGCCGGCATCCCAGTCGATCCCCTTCACGGCGAAAACGACGATGCCCGCGGGAGAAGGGGGTGTCGCATCGATCGACATGTAGATGGTCTTAGCGTCGGTCGTGACCCACGCGTGCTGTTTGACGACGACCCCATTTCCAGGCCATCCATCCAGATCGACCACGTCTACCTGGATGAGCTGATCGGTTTCTGTGTTGATCAAGCCTAATTGACCGTCGCCGATATCGGCGAAGACAAAGAGTGGTGGGCTCTTTGCGTGTGCAGGCTGGAAGCCGAGCGCGATTGAGAGGAGTGCGAGGAGAATGGAGTGCTTCAACATTAGGCCTACCGCGTGGTCTGGTGTGTTCCCCAAATGGCCTGACTAGCAAAGGTATTGTTCTGGAGCGAGCCTTCATCACGCTGAGACGGGAGTGATCGGGTGTCCCGTGCCCTGTGGGGCGAGCGTAGGGAGCGTGAGGCCGGGTATTACCGGATGCAGAGAACGGCCCGCAGGGATGTCGCCCTTCGGTTTCCCTAGAGGGAGTCGTATTTTTTTTTCAGAATGGCCGTGTCCGCCCAGTCCGTGGGGAAGGTGTTCGACGCGGTGTGTCGTGTAGGATCAGCCGAGCTTTCGATCCGAGGCGAGGCTTTGGGCGCTGACGCTCGCGCCGGAAATGGAATGACGGAGACCATGTCGCAGGAATCTCGATTTCCCTTCCCGGAGTTCCCCAACGGATGGTTTCAGATCGCCAACCGGAGTGATCTGGTTGGGGCGGGGGGAAAGACAAAAACTCTCGAGAAACGATATTTCGGGCGGACGCTCAGATTGAGTATCGATCGAGAGGGGTGTCTCCGAGTCGACCTCGCCGGGGGTGAGGCCTGGCCGGTGGTCGAACGGGCCGGTCTGATCTTCGTGTTCCATCACGCGGCGGGGCACGCACCGGATTGGCAATTGCCTCGGCTCGCGACCCTCGATCAGCCGGGTTGGACATCCTGGAGGACGACCCGTCTGGAGATTCGGAGTCATCCACAGGAAATTTGCGAGAACACGGCAGACGTTGCGCATCTCGCGGCGGTGCACGGCATGGAGGTCGGAAAGCGATCGGCCATCGTCATCGAGACGGAAGGGCCCATGCTCAGAATGGGTGTCGGAATGATGATCTCGTCTCGGCCGGGTGTTCAAAAGGCCGACGTCGAGATTCAGATGTGGACCGAAAATCACGGCCCTGCGCTCGGGATCGTTCATCTGGCAAACCCAGACGGGACGGAGACTTTCAGTACCTACGCGCCGACGCCCCGTGGCGAGGGTTGGCTCGATTACCGGATCTCGACGGCGCTCCGGCGACCAGGGGGCCCCGAGGAGGTCGCGCGAGCGCTCGAGCACAGCCACCATTATCAGTGCGCGACGGTCCGTGAGGACATCCCGATTTGGGAGAACAAGATTTTTCGCTCGCGGCCACGGCTGTCGGAAGCCGATGGTCCGATCACCCGGTTTCGAGAGTGGTATGCGCAGTACTATGCGGAACGAGCGTGAAGGGCAGGCTGACGCGGATGAGAGAGCGGCCACTCCAAGCGGGATCCTCTCGACGCGGATCGTCATCGTTCCTGAACGTTCGAAATGGGCGGACGCGATCTCGGAAAGCCTGGATCTCTGCGTGGGCTCCGGTGCTAGGATCCCGTCCCAACCGGAACCCGCTCGGGCCTATTTGAGGGGACGCGCGCGGTCCGTCTGCTAGATCCGTTTTCGTTCGAGCGGGCGGCAAGTCGGAGAGGCCAGCACACTTCAGTATGCCCCCGAGCTCAGCCCAGTCGCATGTGATCACCACCGAAGCCGCCTCAGTCAGAGAGCGGCGATGGGTGCTCTTCTTGATGGCGATGGTTTCGGTGCTCAATATGGCCGATCGGCAGGTTCTGTCGATCGTGATCGAGCCCATCAAGCGCGAGCTCGGAATTTCGGACCTTCAGATCGGAGCTTTGACGGGGCTCTCGTTCGCGATTTTCCATGTGGTTGCGTGTTTGCCGATCGCGATCTGGGCGGACCGGACGGTTCGTCGAAACATCATCGCGCTCGGCGTTGGGCTTTGGAGCCTGCTGACACTGCTCACCGGCTTCAGCCGTAGTTTTGCCTCGATGTTCGTCATCCGGATGGGCGTCGGCGTTGGAGAAGCGACAGGCGGCCCACCGGCCCATTCGCTTCTCTCTGACTACTACCCACCGGAGCGTCGATCCGGGGCGCTGTCCATCATGATTTTTGGAGCGCCGGTGGGAGCCATGCTCGCCTTCACCGTGGGAGGTTGGGTCAACGAATGGTACGGCTGGCGCATGGTCTTCGTGCTCTTCGGAGCCGCCGGGTTGGTGATCGCGCCGCTGATTCGGTTCACGATTCGTGAGCCTGTTCGTGGGGCGAGTGGAAGCGAGGAGGGCGGCTCCCCGCCGCCTCTGCGCGATGGCGTTGCGATGCTGCTGTCGATGCCGAGCTTTCGACATGTGATGTTGGGTTCGGCTTTGAACGCCGCAGCGACCTATACCTTCCTGATCTGGGCGGCCCCCTTCTTGATGCGCGTCCATGGCATGGGCACGGGGCAGGCGGGGACGATTCTGGCGCTGGGTTTCTCACTCGCGAACGGCGTCGGCGTGTTGTTCGGGGGGCACCTCACCGATCGACTCGGTCTGCGGGATCCGCGCTGGATCGTGTGGGCTCCTGCGGTATCGAGCTTTCTCGCCGCGCCATTGGCATGGGGATTCGTCGCGAGCGATCAGCTCTGGATGGCGATTCCGTGCTTGGCTGCGGCAGGGTATATGAATGCGATCTATCTGGGTCCGCTCTACGCCGCGAGCCAGACCCTCGCCAAGCCGAGGGTGCGTGCCCTTGCCTCAGCGCTGCTGACCCTGGCCAACACGCTGCTCGGATTGGGAATTGGTCCCATCTTGGTGGGTGGGCTCAATGATCTTGGGAATGATCGGTTCGGTGACGGCGCGATCCGCTATTCCATCGCCGTCATGTTGCTCGCTCATTGGTGGGCTGCGATACATCTCGTGATGGCTGCACGGACCTATGAGGCGGATGTCGCGCGACCTGCGCCGAATACATGAACGCCCGAGTTTCGGCTTCGGCCTACCCCGCGTCGTCCCCGAAGCGGTAGATGCGCATCGCGTTTCCGGCGAGGATCCTCACTTTGTCCGCGGGGGATACGGATGCGAAGGAGGCGTCGATGGTTCGCCACGAATTCGGCCAGTCGGAGCTGATATGTGGGTAGTCGCTCGACCAGAGGATGCGGTCGACGCCAATTTCTTGACGTGCGTCGATACCGTGCTGATCCGTGATGTATCCGAAATGGAAATGACGCTCGATATATCGACTGGGCAGGGCGGATAGACCGAATCGAGAACGGGGCTCCAGGCGTGCGTAGTTGTTGTCGATCTGTTCCTTGACGTAGGGAAGCCAGCCGCAGTCGACTTCTGCGATGACGACCTCGAGGCCTGGGAAACGATCGAAAATTCCAGCAAAGATCATTTCGATCATCCGGTTCCCTACATCGAACACGCGTCCCCAGCCCGGAAGCTTCGCACTGTGCGCGGACGGCATCTGCTGGGTGAGGCCGACGTGAATGTGGATGGGGAGTCCCAGTTCCTGTAAGACGTCCCAGACCGGGTCGTCTTCTTCGGTTGGTGCGAGCGTTCCGTTCGGGTAGCAGCCCATCATGAAACCTCGAATCCCTGGACGTCCGTAGACCCGATGGATTTCCTCGGTGGCGGCTTGTCCGCCTCGGTTGGGCAGGATTGCGAGTCCGCCGAAGCGGCGCGGCGCGTATTCCACATATTCCGAGAGCCAGTCGTTATAGGCTCTGATCATCGCCAGGTGGTAGGCGGGATCAGGGTTCGCGACGAGCGCGTTCGCGAGTCGTGGGGTCGGATAGAGCACCTCCGCGTCCACGCGATCACGATCCATTTCTTCCAGGCGTGCTGCGGGGTCATGTCCTCCGCGGCGCATCTCTTCGAATCGGATCCAGCCCTGCATTTCGGCCGGGTCGAGTCCGGCGCATGCGTTCATGCCGAAGTTGATGGGGTCTCGAACGCCCTCGATGACCCATGCGTCGCCGGCGTCGAATCGCTCCATGCGGGGAGCTCGATCGCGCATGGCCCGGGGAACTCTCTTCTGCCAGAGGTCCGGCGGCTCGTTGACGTGACTATCGGCCGAGATCAGCCGGTAGCCATCCTTGGAAAGTCCCGTCGGTTGTCGGTCGCGCATGGGGTTCCTCGCGGAGGCGAGTGTCGCAAAAATTGCTCGGTGCCGCTGATTCCGTGGGTACACTCCTGTCGAGAGCAAAACAGCGCCCGGAGGATTTTGATTCGGGCGATCGCGCGGGGAGAAAGGTCGGCTCATGCAATCGCGTCAGGTGAGCACCTTTGTCGTCAGCCTCACTCCCTTCGCGAGCGACGGTTCTCTCGATGAAGCAGGGTTTCGAAACCATCTGAGGAGGCTCGCGGCCGCGGGAATTGGGGTGTATGTCGGCGGTTCAGGGAGCGGGGAGGGCTACGTCCTCTCTGCGACGGAGCGACGCCGGGTATTGCGGATCGCCGCCGAAGAACTGGCGGGGCGTGTGCCCGTTCGGGCAATGGGTGTGGAACCTCGTAGCGCGGAGGAGATGGTCAGCTACGGGCGAGAAGTTGCCGAGGCTGGGCTCGACGCGATGCAGGTCTACTCGCTGGATCAAGGTCACGGTAATCGGCCTCGGGCGGACGAACTCGAGCGTTACCTCTCGGATGTGCTCGGGGCGGTCACGGTTCCCGTGGTGCTTTCGTCGCATCAGGCGATGGGCTACGCGATTCCACCGGAGTGTGTCCAATCCTTGATCGATGACTATCCGAACTTGATCGGCATCAACTTCACGCATGCCGATGTGGGGGCGCTCGTGCAGATGCTCGATGCGGTAGACGGTCGAATTGATCTTCACGTGGGAGGGCCGATGCAGGCGCTTACGGCGCTCGCACTCGGTGCGCAGGGTTTTCTCTCGAGCGAGGGGAACCTGGCCCCTCGTCTCTGTGTCGGCGTGATCGAGGCGCACGAGCGAGGAGACCTGGTGGCCCGCGATACCGCGTTCTCGAAGCTCCTTCGGCTCTTTCACGCGACGCAGAGCGGAGGTGGAGTGGCCGCGGCGAAGGGAGCACTTCACCTGCTCGGGCTCCCTGGTGGGTGGCCTCGGCTTCCGCGACTACCGGTCTCGGACGGGGCCGCGAGCGATCTGGCACGTATTTTCGAGCAACTGGGTCTGCGTGAGTTCGAGGATAATTGATGCATCGTGATTCGATTCAGAATGAGAGCAGAGGAGAGAACCCGTGATCATCGATTTCCGAGGGCGCCCGCCGACACCGGAGTACCTGAGGATCTTCGACCTTGCGGACCTCGCGCGTTTCGCGAAGAAGATCGGTGCCAGTGAAGTTTCCCGTTCGTTCCGGAATGGTTCGATGGATGATTTCTTCGAGGAAATGAAATCGGCGAGAATCGACTACACGGTCGCGTTAGGACAAAACAGACCGGAGATGCGGGTGGGTGACACTCATTTTCCCTCTACCAACGTGTCGAACGAGCATGTCCACGAGCTGCAGACTCGATTCCCGGACAAAATCATCGGGATCGCGGGGGTGGATGTCACGAATACGGTTCACGACGCTGTGTCTGAAATCGACGAATTCGTCGCCGAGAAGGGTTTGAGAGGAGTCTTCATCGAGCCTCAGCGATCGCTCCTGCACCCGGATGATCCGAGCATCTTTCCTATATACGAGAGATGTATCGAACTCGACGTGGCCGTCACGGTCATGACGGGGCCCTTCGCGGGGCCCGACATCAGTTACGGCAAGGCGGCGTCGATCGACTCCGTCGCGACTCGGTACCCCTCACTGAAGGTCGTCGTCGCGCATGGCTGTTGGCCCTACGTGACAGAGATTCTGGCGGTCGCGCTGCGACACGAAAACGTCTACGTGTGCCCGGATACCTACCATTTCCTTCCTGGGTCCGAGCAGTATGTGGACGCGGCGAACGGGTTCATGGCGGATCAGCTGATCTTCGCGACCGCGTATCCGGCCAGGCCTCTTGTGCAGACGGTGGAGGACTTCAAGCATCTGGGGCTCGATCCAGCGCCCTTGGCAAAGGCGCTCGGTGAAAACGCGCGCAAGATACTCGGGATTTGAAGACGAGGTCGTTTCGCGGGGTCCGGTGCCGAGGTCCTCGGGTTTCGGGTGTGTCGGCATCTATTCGGCAAGGTCTCGACCACCCCGGGGTAGACCCTCGCGCCTGCGAAGGATCGACTAGAATTCGGGGTGGATTCGAATCGGAGGGTAAAGCATGAATCGCGCTCAGCAGGAATTTGGTGAACCGCTCGAGATCGTTCGCAAGAAGGTCTTTCCGTACATGAATTCAATGATTCAGGATTTTGTTCGGCAGGCGCCCTTCGTCGTGCTGGCGACATCGAACGGTTCGGGTGATTGTGACGCGTCTCCAAAGGGGGGGCGGCCCGGCTTCGTGCGGGTCATCGACGAGAGCCGACTCGTCGTACCCGATATCGCCGGCAACAAGCTCTTTCAATCCTACGAGAACCTCGAGACCAACCCCAAGACCGGTCTGCTCTTCCTGATTCCCGGATGTGATTGGACCGTTCGGGTGAACGGGCGCGTGACGGTGCTAGGCGCCGAGGAGAGGGGTTTGGAGGGAGTCTCTCCCGACGTCTTCGACCCAGACGACAATACTCGGATCCTGCAAGGAATCATGGTCGAAGTCGATGAGGCTCTCTCTCATTGTCCTCGTGCATTTACGTTCTCCAAGCTTTGGGATACCGATTCTATTGCCGCGACGCGGTCCGAAAATCCGAATCGGTATTGGCTAGGCCGGTGGCGAGACGAGATGGCCAAGACCGACGCGCCGCCGTTGGTTTTGGAGGGAGATTGAAGAGCGCGAGCTGCGCGTCTCCGGCTGACCTCACACACGATCCGCTGAATGAACCGGTAGGGTCGCTAGGAAACGAAGAAGAATGACCTCAGATTCAGCGCCCGAAATTCATCTGGATTGGGTGATCGACAACGACACGCATATCTCTGAACCCCCGGATCTCTTTACCGCGAGGCTCCCCGCTAAATGGCAGGATCAAGCCCCGAGAATCATCAAGAACGAAGAGACGGGATTCGAGGTCTGGGCGGTCGGCCGTGAAAAACAAACTGCGACGCCGGTCGGACATACGGCGGTCGCGGGATGGCCGGAGCCTTTCCCGGCAGCGCCTTCCGGCTTCCATGAGATTCCCAAGGCGGCGCACGACGCTCATGCCCGCATCGAGTACATGGATTCGCTTCGTATCTGGGCCATGGCGATCTATCCGAACGTGGGTGGCTTCGGTTCGCAGGCGTTCCTGAACCTGGGTGAAGCAGATCTCATGCTGGCCTGTGTTCGCGCCTACAACGACTTTTTGACGGAGTGGTGCTCAGTCGCGCCTGAACGCTTCATTCCGATCACCGCGACTCCCTTTTGGGATGTCGAAGCGTCCGTCCGGGAGGTAGAGAGATGCGCCAAGGCGGGCCATAAGGGAGTCCTCTTCAGCGGCGCGCCGCAGGACCATGGTATGCCTGCGCTGGCGAGTCCCCATTGGAACCCGCTCTGGGAGTGCGCACAGGCGAACGATTTGCCGATCAGCTTCCACATCGGCTCGGGGGAATTCACGACCAACGACTGGACGCCGGAGCGGCTCGAACTCTACGGGCCGGGCGGGATCAACGCGCAGACCTCGATTGGGCTTTTTCTGGAAAACGGCCGGCAGATCACGGATCTGCTTTTTTCGGGGGTATTGCCTCGCTATCCCGACCTGAAGTTCGTCTCGGTCGAGAGCGGCATTGGCTTCATCCCCTTCCTGCTCGAAGCGGCAGATCACACCTTCGCCTACGGCCAGGTGGCGAAGCAGAGGCCGGAGTTCAAGCTCAAGCCGAGCGAATATTTCGCTCGTCAGGTTTATGGCTGTTATTGGTTCGAGGAATACGCTCCGGCTCAGATGCTGGACAAGATCCCCGTCGACAACATCCTGTTCGAAACGGATTACCCCCATCCGGTCTGTCTCTTCGGAGACGTGCGGGAGAAGATCGAAGCCGGTCTGGGTGACGCGAAGCCCGAATTCCGGCGTAAGCTGCTCTTTGAGAACGCGGCGAAGCTCTACAAGATCGATTCGCCACCGGTATGAGCCGAACCTTCGAGGAGGCAGTCAAGTGAGCTCTTCGGTCGGCGTGCTCTGCCCGGCGGGACCCGAAGACGTTCCGCCCGCCGTATTCGCGCGCAAAGCCGAGGCGCTCGGGTTCGAATCGATCTGGGTGGGTGAGCATCCCGCCGTGCCCCGTCTGATCGAGCGACCCTATGAGCAGCTGGTCGAGGGCAATGTCCCCTATTTTTATACGAATATCGCGGATCCCTGGATGACCCTCGCCCACGTAGCGGGCGCGACGAAGACCATCAGGTTGGGTACGGCGGTGGGTCTCGTCACGCTCCGACATCCCCTACTGCTCGCGAAAACGCTTGCGACCCTCGATCGGCAGTCCGGAGGGCGGCTCACGGTCGGAGCGGGCGCGGGTTGGCTCAAGGAGGAGATGGACCTCTTCGCCGTCGACTTCTCGTCGCGTTTCGAACGAATGCGGGAGATCGTAGAGGCCATGCGTGTCCTCTGGGATGAGGAGGAGGCCGAATACCATGGCAAGCACGTCGATTTCCCAGCGGTGCTCTCGCGGTACCACCCGGTCCAGCAGCCGATCCCGATCCTGTGTGGTGTGCACGGGGTTCGTGGTATGCGTTTGGCCGCCCAGTGGGCCGACGGATGGCTTCCTGTCTCGAGTGGAGCGGAGCAGCTCGCTCGCGACCTGTCGCGACTCGGGGAGTTTTGTGAAAAGGAAGGGCGGGACCCGCGAGCGCTCGACGTGACGGTCATGGCCGGAGTGGACGAGAATACCCCGAAAGACGCCGTCTCGAGCCTTTTTGAGGCAGGGGCCACGCGTGTTTTGCTCGCGATCGGGACGGTGACTACGGCACGCACCGTACTCGAAGGCGATGCGTCGAGACACCCATTGTCTCCAGCGCGGTTTGAATCCACCCTAGAAGGAATCGCATCACGCTTTTTCGTTTGAGGATCGGGCTGCTTCAGCTCAGCCCGCAAGGAGTTTCCCGATGGCGAATACGTTTCGACCTACGATCTTTGAATTCGATTCGATCGTCTGGGTCGATGAGCACAACGAGCCGAACCAGGCTCCAGAGCTAATCGCGGCGGCCCAGCGTGGGGGAGCACGCCGGAAGAGGATCGCGACGGGCGAGGGCGGTTTCTACCAGCAGTTCACGACGATGCCAGCGGGGTTCGAAGTTCCGATGCACAGCCACGATCATGATGAACTCTTCATCGTTCTGGCCGGAGGTTGCACCTTCTGGCCCGATGGGCCATCGCGGTCAGTTTCGCTGAAGGCTCGGGATAGCGTGGCCTTGGCGGCCAATCACGAATACTCGTTCGTGTGTGGGCCAGAGGGGATGGACTTCTATGTCATCCGTCAGGGCGAAGCCAGCGTAACCGCGATGGACTGATCGGCGGTGGACAAGGTCGCGGTGTGCCGTGCGGCACTCCTCGAACGGCGCTCGAGTGCTTTTTGTACTCGGGGATATCGTGTCTATGACGAGCCTGAGTCTTGCTGTCTGCGCCGCGGAATAGGCTATTCGCGTGGCAGAATTCTGTAGTGAGGTGAGGTTCGAGAGGAAGGAACGAGAGAGCTAATGCAATTCGGATTGATGACCCTGGGAGATCACCTGTCGAATCCCCATACGGGGAAGCTTGAGTCGGATCAGGCGACTCGTCATCGGAGTTTCGTCGAGCAAGGCGTGCTCGCTGAGCAAGCCGGGTTCGACATGATCAATCTCGGCGAACACCATTTTTGTGACTACATCCTTTCGGCACCACCGGTCGTGCTGGCGGCGATAGCAGAGCGGACGACGACTCTGAGGCTTTCGACAGGTGTTACGCTGGCTGCGAATCTCGACCCCGTACGTATGGCCGAGGATTATGCCACCGTGGATGTTTTGTCGGGCGGCCGAGTTGAAGTGATTCTTGGCCGCGGCGCGCTATCGGATACGTACGACATCTTTGGCCAGAATTTTGAACGCTCGCGAGAGATCTACTCGGAATCCGTTCGCGTTCTGCATCGCGTGTGGAGCGAGGAGGATGTGCATTTCGAAACTGCATTTCGCCCTGATCTCAAGGGGCTTACTGTTCAGCCCCGCCCGTTTCAAAGACCGCATCCACCAATCTGGATCGGTGCGGGAGGATCCGAGCACTCCTTCGACCTGGCGGCCGAACTCGGAGTCCACCTGATGGTTCCTTCCGTATTTGGTTCCGTAACGAATTTCCTTCCGATGGTCGCTCGATACGAGGAGGGGTTCGCAAAGGCTGGTCACGATCAGAAAAACATGAGGATCGGAAGCTGCGTCCACGCTTTCGTGACTAAAGACTCACAGGATGCCCGTGAGAAATGGTTTCCCTACTACGACAACTATCTGCGTTGGGTGGGGCAGCTGTTGGCAACACAGAAAGCACCACCGCCGATCGATTTCAAAGCGGATCATTTCATCGATGGTCCGGCGATGTGTGGCAGTCCCGCGCAGGTCATCGACATGCTTGGCGAGCACCTTGGCCACCTCGACGTGGACCTCCATCTCGCGATGTTCGACCCGGGAGGCCTACCGGAAGCCGATCTGCGAAATTCGATCGAACTATACGGCCAGGAAGTGATTCCGGTATTCGCGAAGAGTTGAAGCAGCCCCCGGCCTTTTCAGGAGAGCCCTTTCACCAACATCTCTTTCATGGGCACGACCCAGCTGTCGCGCAGCGCATCCGCGAGCAAGCCGGCTTCGTCGAGTTCATCGCAGAGGCGGAGCTGAGCGGCGAGATCCATCATGTCATCTTGTTTGATGATGCGTCCGGTCTCATCGAATTCGAGGAAGGACACGCCGGGGGTCTCGTACCTCGAGCCATCGGCTCGGCGCCCCGGTGCAAGGTTTACCCAATGGAGCAGGGCCCGTCTCTTCTCGGCGACGTAGATGTCGCGGCACGGCCAGCTCCAACCATTCCAACCGAGCGCCATGTCCCGACCATAATGAGTCGAGAGAATTTCAGCCTGTCCTTCCGCACTGACTTCGAGGACTCCTCCGTAGGATGCGGTGTAGACGGAATCGAGCCGGTAGTGATCCGTCACGAATCGATCGAAGTCCAGGTTCTGTTCAGCGTCAGCGCGGGCCTTCGCAAAGCTCGATGCCCATTTCGTCAATTCCCCGTTCATTTGCCGATGACCTCTCTCCTTGATTCCGGCCAGATACCCTGATTCTATGTCAAAATCTCGAAGTGCGGCTTCCTCGAGCCGTGAAGCTCCGCAGGCGAGAGCCATTCGCCAGAAGGTCTATCGATGAACCTCGGATTCACAGCCAACGACGCAGATAACCACTATTACGAAGACGAAGAATCGTTCACGCGTCATTTGCCGAGGGAGTGGGTCGAGCGCTCCGTTCAGTGGGTATCTGTTGGCGATCAGCGTCGGATGATGGTTGCAGGCCGTCTTCTCAACTTCGTCCCAAACGACACCTTCGATCCAGTGGCGAGGCCTGGAGCGCTGGACGATTGGTTTCGCGGTAGAAATCCATCTGGGAAGACGATGATGGAGCTCTATAACGACATGCAGCCCTGTGCAGATTCATTTCGAAGACCAGAGTTTCGCTTCTCATTGATGGACGAGCAGAAGATCGACTCGACGATTTTGTTTCCAACGATGGGCTGCGGTGTCGAGCTGGCTTTGAAGGACGATGTTCCCGCGCTCTCGGCGACGCTTCAGGCGTTCAATCGTTGGCTCGCTGAGGTTTGGGGTCTCAATAATCGAGGGCGTATCTTCAGCGCGCCTTTGATCAATCTCGGGGATCTCGATTGGGCCGTGCAGGAACTGGAATGGGCGCTTTCTCACGATGTTCGCGTGATTTGCATGAGCCCGAACCCCGTTCCGTCACCGGAGGGTTGGGTGTCTCTCGGCGATCCGAGTTTCGACCGCTTCTGGGAGCGCGTGGATGCAGCCGGTGTGACGGTTGCTTTTCATCAAGCACATACGGTCTACCAGCGACACGCCGATTATTGGGTCGAACGTGTCGGTGCGGGCGGTCTCGCTTTTGGTTCGAGTCCGATGCGTGGCTACATGCATGACCGAGCTGTCGACGGGGCGATCGGGGATACGATCGCGGCTCTCGTCTGCCATGGAGTATTCGATCGGTTCCGAAACCTTCGCGTACTGTCGATCGAAAATGGCTCCGAGTGGGTAGGGCTCTGTGTTCGTCGGCTGCAGAAAGCCTTCGGGCAGATGCCGCGATCGTTCCACGAAGACCCCTTGGAGACGCTCAAGCGTCATGTCTGGATTGCGCCTTATCAGGAAGACGATTTCGGAACCTTGCGAGAGATCGTGGGCTACGAAAATATGATTTTCGGTTCGGACTATCCACACCCTGAAGGCTTGGCTGAGCCCCTGGACTTCGCTCGTGATCTCCATGGCTTCGATCAGAAGGAAATCCAGTCGATCATGCGCGAGAATCTTCTACCCCTGCTCGAACGTCGGCCCTGCTGACATCCACCGAGCGAGAGGAGAATTCGAGTAAGATGATGAACCGCGAGGAAGGCTCGATCGAAGGCATCCCCACCTATCGGTACCCGACCAAAAATCCGCGGTATGCGTTATTGGTGGTACACGGAATGGGTGGGCACGGAGGGATCTACGACGACTTCTGTGCGGAGCATGCTCCCAAGGGCGCTGAAATCTGGACCTTTGATCTGCCGGGTCACGGGAAGACGGAGGGTGCGAAGGGAGACTGGCGGATCGAAACGGCGATCTCGACGATGCGGCGCGTTGCAACGGAAATCGAGGATCGGACGAAGCTTCCGATCTACGCCCTTGCCTCGAGCATGGGTAGCTCAGTTGTTCTTTACGGTCTGGAAGGAACGCCCCAGCTTCGGGGGGCCGCGCTGATGGGTGCGGCCATTCCGTATTTCTCTCCTCTCCGTGAGGGGAATGACTATTTGCGATCGGAGCCGATCCAGCAGTTGGTGAGCGCATTCGGAAACTCGCTGCGTCTCGACCTCGATCGCTACTTGGACTTTGAAAAGACGTATGGAGATCCCGAGATCGCCGCTCAGAAAAAGAACGATCGACTCAACACGTGGACCTATGGATTTGCGGATTACGTTCATTTCCTCACATACGAGCCCGATGTCCCTCCTTCGCTAAACGAAAAGCCGATCTTCGTGCTGGTTGGCGAGAACGATCCGCTTTTTCCGCCGCAAGCGACTCAGCAGGTCGTCGACGCGATCGGGGGTCCCACCCGTTTCCATGTCGTTCCGGATGGGGCGCATCAGCTCATGCTCTTCCATACGAGGGAATTTTCCGACCTCGTGCACGGATGGATCCTCGAGCAACTCAGTGGCGCTCAGGCCCGGTAGTCGTTTTTGCTGAGCCCGGGAGCGCGGGGGCAAGTGGGGACGAAAGAGGTCGAAACCGGAGGTAGGGATGATGGGGTTGGCAAATGGCGTGCATCACGTCGCACTATGCACGAGAGATCTGAAGGAACAGATCGAGTTCTTTACCGACGTGATTGGTATGGAGTTGGCTGCGTTGTACTGGATGCACGGCGTCGAAGGGGCCAAGCACGCTTTTCTCAGATTGAATGACAGCTGTTCGCTCGCCTTCGTGCACATGCCGGAGGTCGAGGAGATCGAGGGCCGTCGTAAGGTGACACATGCCGGTAACGCTGGGGATCCTGTTGCGGGAGGGGCCCTGCAGCACATTGCATTCAATGTCGAAGGTCCCGAACAGCTCTTGCAAATGCGCGACCGAATTCGTGATCGGGGCGTTCAGGTACACGGACCGGTCGATCACGGCTTTTGCCAGTCGATTTACCTCGCGGGTCCCGAAGGGATTCAACTCGAATTTTCCACGTCTGAAAATCCCATCAACCCCAAGGCATGGATCGATCCGGAGGTGGTCGCTCTTTGTGGGATCGATGCCTTGGAGCTCGCTCGGTACGAGTGCCCGTCGCCGATGCCCGAGCGTGGTGGTCGGGTAGACCAGCCGATCTTCGACGCAGACAAGCCTCATCAAATTTTCGATCCGCCGATGGATGAGTGGATTAAGCGGGTGGGGGACGAAGAGTTTATAGAAGCGATGAGCCAGCCCACTCCGCCCGTTCGGATTCCGTAGGGCGGGCAGCCGATCCCCCAGATTGATTTTCGGCGTCATGAAAAGACGTCTAGGTCGGCATCACCCGTTTTCGCAACATGATGCGATCGCCTGCCGACGACGCGGGTTTTGGGCGTGAATTTTCGAGCAAGCAAGCGAGATGCCTCGTTCTAAGGCTCTCGAATGTGATTCTTCTCGCGCGAGGATTCGGCCAGGACCCAGGAGCAGAAGCAATTCTGCTCGATTTCAGATCTGCGTTCCGCATTGGTGGGCGCCGTCTCGCTTGCCGGTGAGCGGCTTTCGGGGAACGCGCGCCTCAGAGGCCCCCGCGACCTTAAGGGCTTCGAGAACGCCTCACCCCCCGGCTCCGTGCTCGGCCTCGGAGCGAGAAGGGCTGCGAGGTCGATGCCTCGGTCGCGCGATCAGATCACGCTATGCGGGAAGATTGGGTCTATATTGTTCGGTCGAGGCTCGATCCTGGACCGGGCTCTCGTGTGCGCGGCTCGAGCACGGGATTGACTTGCTCTGGGCTGGGGACTCGTGGTCACTGTCTGGTTCTGGGATTCCACCAAGGGCACTTATACTAGTCTCTGCTGCAGGCAGCCCACTGGAATCTTCGAGTGGTGGAGATGATTTGAAACGACTGATCCGTATTGCATTAGAGAACGGCATCGACGAGAAAGTCGGTGAGTTCGATGGGCAACGGATGCGGACGCTCAATGCGGGCGTGTTGATGATCAGTCTCGTTGCGGTCCTCTCGATGCCGGTAATGGCATTCGTTGGCCGAGCGGAAACAATTCCCGGCACGGCACTTTTCCTCGTTCTCATGGGACTGGTGGCCTGGCTGCAGACAAAGCGCCGTCCGCGCGAGGCAGCACTCGCCCTCACCTTAGTTGGGATGACCGTTCTCGGGCTCCAGTCATACTCATTGGAGCGTGATTTTGGCGTTCATTTCTGGCTTCTCGCGCTGATTCTCTTCCCTCTTCTTTTTTTCCCGAAGAGCAGTACGCGTACGGCTCCTGTGCTGGGGACCCTGGTCACGCTTGGATTCGCGGCTTTTTCGATCCGAGAACAGCAGGCCGCTGGCTACACGGACGAGTCCCTGGCGACCCAAATTCTCGCTGCCAGTGTGATTCTCGGCCTGAGCATTACGATGCGATTGCAGGTGGTGCGGGCTGAGCGCGCCTATGATGATCACAATCGGCAGCTTGAGCAGCAGGCCGAAAAACTACGCGATCATCAAGAGCAGCTGGAAATGGCGCTCGCGGAAGCTGATGAAGCGCGCGCCGTCCTTGACCGTCGGGTGGAAGAGCGAACACTGGATCTCCGGGAAGCGCATGACCGGTTGAGTCTCGAGTTAGGGGAGCGTAGTCGCGCGGACGAGGAACGGCGCGCGCTTCAGGCTGAACTTCATCATGCTCAGAGAATGGAGTCCGTTGGACAGCTGGCAGGTGGTGTCGCGCACGACTTCAACAACCTCCTGACCGTGATTGGCGGCAATATCGACCTGGCGCTGACGGCTCGCGGTTCGATGACAGAGAACCAGCGATCGTGGCTTGGAGAAGCACAGGCGGCGACCGAACGAGCGGCGACCGTGACCGGTCAGCTCTTGGCCTATAGCCGAAAACAGGCGGTCGTACTCGAGACCGTCCAGCCGGCGAAAGTCATTCAGAGCATGCGCCGAATGATTGAACGCGCAGCGGGCGAGCAGATACGAGTCGAGATAGAGACAGCTGAATTGATCGGTATGGTGCGCGTTGGTAAGGGCCAGCTGGAGCAGGTCCTCATGAACCTCGCGCTCAATGCTTGCGATGCCATGCCGAGCGGAGGGCGACTCCGGATCGAGGCGAGTCAGGTTGAGCAGGCTCCGCGAATTGGAGGGTCGACAGACGCTGTCGATCGGCCGCATCTGGCAGTGCACGTCCGGGATACGGGGATAGGGATGGCGGAATCGACACGTTCCCGGGTATTCGACCCGTTCTTTACCACCAAGGAGGCAGGGAAGGGTACCGGTCTAGGTCTCTCTGTGACGCACGGTATTGTGACCGGACATGAAGGTCGCGTGGACGTTCGTTCGGAGCCTGGCGAGGGAGCGACTTTCTCCTTTTACCTACCTGTCGTCGAGGACCTGATCGTCGATTCTTCGCCGCCGGTCGGCTTCGTGCCGGAAGTCGTAACGGCCGGCGAGACCATTCTTGTGGTCGAGGACGAAGCGGCTGTCCGGCGTTTCACGTCAGCTCTACTCGAACGTCGTGGTTATCATGTGCTCGTAGCCGCCTCGGGCGAGGAGGCCCTCCGACTGGCCGAGAACCATCAGGGGAAGATCGATCTGTTGCTCACCGATGTGGTCATGCCGGGTCTACAGGGGCCCGAACTCGCGTCGGCTCTGCTCGAAATGAGGCCCGATACCTGCGTGCTCTACGTGTCTGGCTACGCCGATCCAGAGCGTCTGTTACAGCTAGAACTGGACGAGAGCCGAGCCTTTCTGCAAAAGCCCTTCTCCGTAGATCGACTTTCACGCCAGGTGCGGGACTTGCTCGAGCATTCTGCATCGTAGTATGCACGATGCTGTCGGCGGGGTTCGCGAGTTCGGGTCTCCCCTCCGAGCTTAGATGGAGCCGCCTTCGCATTCCGCTTTTTGCACGGAGCGGGTTTTGCCTCGAACTCCGGAACGCGTTGGTCCGCGTGTGGATCGGCGGTCTTGGGCCGGGTGAGTACCGTCGGTCGTGCGGGCTCGGAGGGCATCGTGCCGGGGGGCCGCTACTCCTTCTGGAGATCGCTCAAACGCGATCAGCAAAGCGAATGGGAGGAGCGGTCCGAGTGGTGGTCTCATGGCAATCGATGTGAGCGGTGGGGTATCGGCCAATACGAATCGAGCGGCCTATTGGTGCACATTCCTGGAGCGGTCGCCGTGTGCCAGAGACGCGGTGTCCAAATCGTCGAGAGAAGATACCGGCCGTTGAGTACGGTTGATGCCCCCACGGTGATAGCTGTGACAGGAAACGCAGGCATCGCTGGCCCCGGCGGGGTGGTGGCATGCGCTGCAGGTCGACGTCTCAAGAGGGGCGAAGTTGCCCATTTGCATACGGAGGTCTTGGGCCATCTCCCTGCGCTTGGGAGATGGGCTCTCGTAGGCTGCGAGAGAGGACTCCGCGGCTGCGCTCAATTCGCGTTGTTTGAGTTGGTGGCAGGTGTTGCAATCGGCTGAATCCCCCACGCTCAGGTGTGGCCTGTGGGTGAATTCGAATGATGGGGCCACGTTTCGATCGCGTTGATAGGCAAACCAATTCACCTCGAAGCCCGCATTTTTTCCGCGGTCTATGCTGTGGCAGCGCATGCAATTCTGAGATCTGGAGAGCGACGTGAAGAGTGCGCTCGCAGCCGCGGCGGTGACGGGGTCTTGCTCCGAACGACCCGCAACCGATCCGGATAGGGAAAGCCACGAGCGGAGGAAAGGGTCGGCATGTCCTCTCGCGCGATACCCAATCGCTCCGCGATAGGGGTACCAGCCGCCGTGCCGAGCCCAATCCTCCGGATCAGAGGGCTCGAGTGCATCCTCGCTGGAAGAGAAGTCGGAGGCTTCCTCATCGAGGCGAGCTCTAAAGCTTTGCGACCTGCCCGGATCTCCCCGGGGACTGGAGTCGGTATTGCGCGTGCTTTCTCGGTAGAGAGCGACCTCTTTTTGGAGATTCGGAAACCAGTTTTCCTGTCCCTCCAGGAGTACGGAACTCGGAAGTTCAGCGAGGAGGTCACGGACATGCTGGGGGCCGAAGTTGAGGCCCGTGACTGCCTCGATTTCTTCCCCAAAAGAACCGGGACCTCCGACGAGTAGATCGTGAAGAAGGGCCTTTGTTTCCCATGCGTAGCGGATGACCGCAGCCTTTTCCTCGTCGCTCGCTTTCGACAACTTATGCAGTCGTTTGATGCCGGTCACGGTGTCGAGGATTTCGGGCTCTAATCGACCGGTCGTCAACAGGAGTAAGTTTGTGAACCGACTGGTCTTCTTTTGACCTCGACGGGGCCACTCGCCTAGCGGAGGTAGCGCGTCGTCATTCAACGCCTTGAGATCGAGTCTGGGAATGCCGATAAACGCGACTCCTTTTTTCCCGCGTTTGTATCCTTCGCCGTTCACGTCTTCTTCGTGGCAAGATTCACAGCTCGCCGAGTAGGATCGGATGGTCATCGCGTCTCCGCTGGGAGCGAGTTCGTGGCATCCACTACAGGCAAACTCGATCTGGTCTTGCTTTGGGAAATGCTTGGCCTTGTGACTCTCGTGGTTGAAGATAATGCGGGTTCGGCGAGATTCGGGTGGGTGGCCGAGGGCGGGGTGCCCCGTCGACAGGCTCGGGAAGCTTCTCAGGTGGCACATCTGGCACTGGCCATCGGCGAGTCCCCGGAATTGGATGGGGCCGTCTCTATGCTCAGGGTGGCAGGTGGAGCAAGCGATCTCTCCTCCTTGAGCGATCGGGACCCCGGGGCCGTGCGCCGCCAGCGACAGCAAGGCAGGCGTGTGTGATGGGCCAGAACTGCTCTGGGAAATTCTCTCGGTGATCCTTTCGAGCGCGTCAGGAGACACACTGTGGGCGAACTCGGCTGCCTTGCCCAATTCGTGACACGAGATGCACTTCTCATTCGCGTTCGAGGGCTCAATTGAATCGTTGGCCGAGTCCGAGAGATTGAGAGGCTTTTCGTCCCGGATGTCGTGACAAGCCTGGCAGTCGCCTTCCAGGAAACGGTGTTGTGCGGCAAGGGGACCGGGAGAGAGAAAGTCGGTACCCCAGGGACTCTCGATGATGAGCGCGAGGCAGGCGACCGTTGCCGCAAGAAACCAGAGACTGACGTAGCGCCGTTTTTTCCGCAGACTCATCTCGGGCTGGCATGGGGCGACGGGTCGGCAGCATTGGCCTTCGGGTCGTGGGCCGTCGGCGCATGGGCCCCCGAGACTCGCGTGTCTGGTACACCGCCAACGGTCGCCTCTTCGAGCCGGCCGGCATTCGTCTTGGGCACCGCATGCGCCATGCGCGTTGGGACCGAGAGGACAGTGTTGCCCCTCTCGGGCGTGACCACAGACCCAACCGCGGCCAGGGCGCTCGTAGGTGCTCTCGTTCACTCCGCGGGCTTGAAGATGTTTTCTCACGGCAGGCTTCCGTGAAACCTCGTGACGACGGCGGCATGCAGGAGGGACGTTGCCAGCAGGCCGTAGGTCGTCGGAATATGCAAAAAAAGCCACCCTTTGAGAACGGCTTGTTGCGCATATTGATAGTCCAAGTCGTCTTTGAGCCTCACTCGTTCGCGGATCTCGGAGAGTACAGATTGTTCGCGATCGATCGCATAGCGCTCGAGAGCGGCGATTTCTCGGTCGAGCGCTCGATAAGGACGTGGCGAATCGAGGAGGTGGTGGATGATGTGGCGCGGTTTGCGCAGGAAAGCATCGAGTCTCGCGGCATAGAAATCCGCGATTGTGGTGGCTCCAACATCACCCGCTGACGACAGGACGAGGGTTTCCACTTCCTCGTGGAGTTCGCGCCGCAGGGAGGGTATGCGCTCGAAAAGCACGACTTCACCGCGTGTAGAGAGTCGCACTGGAAGTGCTCGGGTAAGCCCGAGGCCGACGAGACCACTTCCCGCGACCGCAAAGAAGAATCCAGCCAGCAGTCTGTCCAGGCCGCCGTTGGGAATGTCGAGGCCCGCGTGAGCGAAGAAGAGCACGATGGAAGCTATGCCTGCGTACGAGTGGAACTCCATCCAGCCAAAGGCCGTACCCAGTGGCAGAAACGGGAGCTTCTTTCGCAGATTGAAGAGGGCAAGGGCGACCATGAACGCCATGAGTAGCCAGCCCGTCCAGATGGCGACCGGTTGAAGCGAAACTTCGAGGACAGCGAACGCCAACCATCCGATCAGGGTGACGGCACACAGCACCGCGGCACCTTTTAGTCGCCGGCGCTGCGCTGCTCTCATCGTTCGAGAAGTTCCTGGAGAAAGTTGGGTTCACTCATGTCGACGCGCTTGAGTGCAGCGTGTGGGCAGGCATTTTGGCAGGCCGGTCCGACTGCCGCATTTTGGTCGATACAGAGATCGCACTTCGTGGCCTTGATGATCGGAGCGCCTTCCGTGTCCACCATGGGCTGTCCCTGTGTGTCCCGGATGCCGACCATGCGAATGTTGTCGTATGGACAATTGTCGGCGCAACGCGCGCAGCCGATGCAAGTCCTATCGTTGATGACGACCTGCCCCTCCAAGGCCCAACGATGGATTGCTCCGGTCGGACACCCGATCATGCAGACGGGATCCTGGCAGTGCATGCAGGCGTTGGCGACCATGAAACGGTCGACCTTCTTTCCGTGTCGAATGAACCTTGGATTCCCGTCATGAGTCGCCTCGCAAGCGCGCACGCAATCGTCACAATGAGTACAGCGAGTCAAATCAATCATCATGGTCTGCGTGCCGTTGATGAAGCGTGTGTCGACCAATTCTTCTAGGACATCGGTACGTCGGTAGTCAGCTTCGGGACGGACCTCGCTGGGTAGGTCATTCCCGCACAACTGCTGCAGCGTTTCAGGGGACAGGCTGGGCAGTACGATCTCTTCCATGCATCGCGTGGGCACTTGTAGGATGTCGACGTAGCCCACAGCGCTTAGAGATAGGCGGTAGGGAGTCAAACTCTCCGGGTGTGCCGAATTGTGGACGAGTTCGGCCAGCCCAAATTGCGCCCCCGCACCGAGGTAACGCACCGTGCGCTGTCCGTTTCCGAATCGTTGGCTCACCCTTGCGAATCCGCTTCGAATCACCAGGATTCCATTTGGATAGTTCCCCTCCTGGGCAATGACGGGTTCGTCGCGAAGGATCTTTCTGGGGTCCCCTGTTGGGTCATCGTCGTTGCGATGTGTCCATGCCCGATCGCCATGACTGGAGAACGTCGTGGCATCGGCCACGGCTTGTTGTTGCCGATCGTCCACGTTCGCGAATACCGGATGCGCCCGGAGCACGCTCTTGAGTGCGTTCTCCCGGTACACGTGTTCGACTTGTCCTCTCAATTCAGAGGCGCGGCGGAGGATGTCTCGAAGGCCCTGCCATCGAACTTCGAGGAGAGTCGTCTCTCCCTCGGCGAAGACGGAGGCCGTACGGGGTGTCCGGGCGAGCGCTGAGATTTCGCCGAACAGAGATCCTCTCTCTAAAGTCGCCGTCCCGTATTTGTCGAGAACGCCAGGTACGTCTTCGACGAATAACCCCCCCTCGAGTACCCGGTTGCCGGCCGTGTGCGTGTAATTTCGGGACTCGACGTGTTCCGTGTTGCTCCAGAGCTGTTTCAAAGCGCTCCAGAATCCCCGGCGTTGATATTTGACTGCTCCCTGGATCTCTTCGTCGAAGTCGTCCGAAGAGAGTCCGCTCAAGACGACGCGTACCTTGCCCGAAATCACGAAGAACGCAGAGGTCTGATAGTCGCCCTGCCTAAAGACGACGTCGCCGTCCCGGCATTCCACGAGTCTCGTGTCGTTCTTCAGGAGCTCCCGCAGCGGAGTCGCTTGGCCGAAGGCCGACGCATCCAGCCCTGAGAAAGGCGCAACGGAAAGGACGTGGGCAATATCGGCTTCGGCGAGGGGCTCCGTACCAAAGGGCTCGTCCCATCGCTTGGGTCGGTCGACGACTACTTCGGGGACAGACATCGTTCAGTTGCCTGAAAAGGCCTGCCCTCTGGCGCCAGAGGGGATCAATGGGTCGATTGCGCTCAGTGCGCTGCCGTCGTGATTTGCGCCGAACTGAGCTGCCTGATCCGCGATTTTCTCGGCGGCAGACTCCGTCGCGGTTGCGTCGGACGAGACCAGGGGGGTTGACTTTCCGATCGTCACGATCGAAGCGATTTCCGCGGTGGGGGCGGCGCTCTCGATCGCTTCGAGCGCAGTGATCGCTTCGCGAGCGCGCCCCTGCATGGCGCTGTTATACGGAGTCCCCTCGGTCGAACTGGATAGTCCGACAAGCGCATATTGTAACTGCAGAGCTCGCCCAAGGACGTAGAGCTGGCGTCTACGCTCAGCAGTGATCTCGGCATTCTGGCCCTGATTCGTGCGATGGAAATTGTGACGAACCTCGCCCGCGAGCCATCGAGGGAGATCGAAGTCGCTACCGGCTGTATGGCCCCCCTCGTTCACGATTCGGTCGCCCGGGCCGGTATGACAGTCGAGGCAATTGCTGGTCACCGCAGCGATATTGCCTGGCCGCAGCATCCCGGCGGCCTCGGACTGGGCCCACCTTTGCTCGCGATGAAGAGGGTCTTCATCTTCTGGGTTTTCAATCGGGGCGCCTCCGACGCTGCCGTAGTCACTGTGGATGTCCATCCATTGTTTGCCGACGCCATGGCAAGATTCGCAGTCCACGCCGGTAACCTGCTCGTCATCGTCTTCGTCGAAGAAGTAGGTGAAGTGGCAGCTGC
>Ga0315331_10000021_pt1 | contig 70666 bp, 74 predicted proteins | sample M160m34915metaG_FD_203456 | JGI IMG/M metagenome (GOLD analysis project Ga0315331, IMG submission 203456) | Ammonia-oxidizing marine archaeal communities from Monterey Bay, California, United States - M1 60m 34915 | ecosystem: Environmental > Aquatic > Marine > Intertidal zone | place: USA...
CTGTGGCTGAATGACGGGTCGTGCGTCCGTCTCAGGCCAGAACGCCCCAATCATGTGTGGTCATATGACTTCGTCCATGACCGGACTGACGTCGGGCGGGTCTACTGCACGCTGAACATCATCGATGTGGTGGATGCCCTGACGGATCTCTTCACCCTATGGGGACCGCCAGCATTCATCCGTTCCGATAATCCCTCTCGGCCATTGCTGCGCAATCGCCTGCCGGTCAGTGGGACCTGAGTTCATCGCAGAGAAGGTTCAGGAGTGGATCAGTGCCCTGGGTGCCAAAACTGCTTACATCACACCCGCTGACCGGCAGCGGTTTGGCTTCAAACCGCGAGAGGGGGGATGTGGCCTTTCTTCTTCAATTGCTAGTCGAAGGCCTTCATCGCCCGTTGCTGCGTCCCGGTCTCGGTCAATTTATTGCGAAACAGGCGGATTGTGTTTTTGTCCGGCGTCGGGCGGCCAATGTCAAAGCCAGGAAGCGCATCCACGACAAACGGTCCCCGATCATGAACTCCATCACCCGCGCGTCCGATAGATTGTGCTGCGCCTGCAGGATTAGCGCCTTAAGCATAGACACCGGATCGAACGGCGGCCGGCCGTCCTTGGCGCCATCTCTGTAACCGAGGCCCTCAACCAGCCAGTCCCGCAAATACTCGAAGTCCAACGGCACATGGATATTCTCATGCGGATCGCTGTGCTTGCTCAGTACAGCTTAGATGATCCGAAAGACTGCTGGGCTTCATGACGGCGCATCCTTGCCCTCAGTAAATCTTATCAGCGCTCAATTCGCGAGGTTAATGCGGGTGTCCAGCTAGCTTCATGCCGAAGACGATGTCTTAGCCTACAAGGCTTTTCCGCAGGCTCACTGGCGGCAAATCCACTTGAATGTCTCAACAAGGAGATCAAGCAGCGCACCAATCTCGTCGGAATATTCTCCGACGAGCCAGGGATCAGGCGTCTCGTCGGTGCTGTCATGTTGGAGCAGAACGACGAATGGGCGGTCGCGCGCCGCTATATGACGGTTGGAAACCGTTGCCGCGATCTGCGATGAAGCCTTCATAGACTTTGCAAAAATCGCTGCCTTGTAAACCGGCTCACCCTGCCGGAGAACAAATTACACCACGTCCTGGGACACTACCGGCATATCAGGCTTAGCTTTCTACCCGCGCTCTTGTTTAAAACGAAAAACGCCGCGCCGTCCTGAGGACAACGCGGCGCTTAATATCAGCACAAGGCTGAAAGGTCGGCTTAGCTATCGAACCACCAGCGCTGATATGAACGCGCGCCGTCCATTTCCCAATTACCAGCGATATTTGGGCCATGCTTCAAGTTGGAGCGGCGTGCGGCGACGCGGTTCCGGAAGAACGGCACGATCGTGCCGCCATCATTGCTGCACAGCATCTGCATTTCTTTATACATTTCCGTGCGCTTAGCCTGATCAAGCTCAGACTTAGCGGCGCGGAGTAGTTCATTGAAACGTGCGTTCTGCCAATGGCTTTCGTTCCACGCAGCGTCATCCTTATACGCCAGAGAGAACATGACGTCTGGCGTTGGGCGCGCACCCCACTGTACGAACACGAATGGCTTTTTTAGCCATACGTTGGACCAATACCCATCAGATGGCTCACGGACAACGTTTATGTTGATGCCAGCTTTGGAGGCTTGCTCCTTGTACAGTGTGCACATATCCACGGCACCGCTCATGACGCTGTCCGTGGCTGAAAGCGAAACGGACAGGTTTTCCTGGCCAGCTTCTTTCAAATGCCATTTGGCCTTGTCCGGATCGTAGCCCCGCTGAGGAAGGTCTGCGTGATAAGGCACAGAGGCACCGATCGGATGATCATTCCCGATGCTGCCATAGCCATAGAGGATCTTATCGAGGATCGCCTGACGATCAATCGACAGCTTAAGCGCCATACGGACATGGTTGCTCTTGAACGGCTCCACATCGCTGAACATTGGCAGAGTGACATGTGAGCCGGACGCAATGTTGTCAATTTCAATGCCAGGTGCGCGGCCAAGCAGGCCAACGGTCTTCAGATCAACGTCCGAGATAACGTCAACTTCACCCGTAATCAACGCTGACTGGCGAGAGTTCGGGTCATTCAGAACCGTAAGGTTCACGCCGTCGAAATGCGCTAAGCCATCACGATGGTAGCTGTCATGCCGCACGAGTTCGGTTGATACGCCCGCGTTGTGGCTCACAATCTTGTATGGGCCAGCGCCTGTGCCGCTTTCCCAATCAATGCCGTCGCCTTTGGCTGGCAGCATGGGCAGGTGATAATCGCCCAGCAGGAACGGCAGATCAGCATTGCCGGACTTCATCGTGATGATGATGGCAGTATCGCCGTCTACCTTAATGCTTTCAACGTCGGTCAGCAGTGCTTTCGCCGCAGACTTGGTTTCGCCACGGTGATAATTGAGGGATGCAACGGCATCTGCTGCTGTGAAGCTTTTGCCGTTGTGGAACGTGACACCCTTGGCGAGCTCAAACCGCCATACCTTAGCGTCTGTAGAGGCGCTCCAGGAATCGGCCATATCGGGGCCAAGGCCGTTTATCTCAGTGATTTCTGTTAGATAGCTACGGCAGGCATGGTTCAACTGAATCATATAAACGGATTCGGTGGTGCCCGGGTCGAGGCTATCAGACGTGTTGCCGTCATGCATGCCGACGCGCATCGTGCCGCCTCGCTTTGGCGTAGCGGCTTGAACTTTTGAGGTCCACATGGAGGATGCGCCAGCGACAGTAACGCCCGCGGCTACAGTACCTTCCATAAACCGTCGGCGGCTCACTTTACCGTTTTTACCGCCGCTAATGAGTTTAGCGATCAATTGTTCGTTGGTCTTATCTGTCATAGTGCCTCCCAGCTCGCAAATGATAGTGATGTGATGAAGGTCATACCTTAGGAAATTATAAGGCAAAACGCAAATTTGCATAGACTTTGTGCAAAATTATGCGAGTATCTTTGCGCTGTGGAAGTTGGCATGGGGTGAAATTTATTCGGAGGGCATTTCTAAACGTAGTCTTTACGTTAATTTATTTTTTCTAATTAAAATATTGATAATTAATTTACCTAATTGTCGTTAGTTTTATATTATGCTTGTATTTTCAGGTTTGAAATAAATATTTACTGTGTGGGAAACCAGTGCTGGGTTCGGTTGGCGAAAGCCACCAGGGACAGCATAACCGGGACCTCGACGAAGACGCCGACGACAGTCGCCAGCGCAGCGCCAGAATTCAGCCCGAATAATGAAATCGCGACGGCCACCGCCAGTTCGAAAAAATTTGATGTCCCAATAAGGGCGCACGGCGCTGCCACGTTATGGGGAGTGCGCCACGCCCAGGCGGCAAAATACGCCACGAAGAAGATGCCATAAGACTGGAGAATCAAAGGAACGGCGATCAGTAAGATTAGCAGTGGGTCGGCTAAGATAACCGAGCCTTGGAACCCAAATAATAGGACAACAGTGGCGAGTAACCCAATGACCGAACACGGTTTCACCTTGGCCGTAAATCGCGCAATTGCGGCCTCACCATCTGAATTTTTGGCGGTTAAAATTCGTCGTGTTAATGCGCCAGCCACCAAGGGAATAATGACATAAAGCGCTACGGATAGAAGCAGCGTATCCCAAGGCACATCGATATCCGTAACGCCCAGCAGCAGCGCCACAATGGGGGCGAAGGCGAAGATCATAATGACGTCATTTACAGAGACTTGCACCAGCGTATAGGCCGGGTCACCGCGCGTGAGCTGGCTCCACACGAATACCATCGCAGTGCAGGGCGCTGCACCAAGCAAGATCAATCCGGCGATATATTGCTGTGCGTCTCCGGGCGGGATCATATCCGCAAACAGCACTTCGAAAAACAGAACACCAAGTGCCGCCATTGTGAACGGCTTGATCAGCCAATTCACCACAACCGTTATGATCAATCCCTTTGGCCGTTGGCCAATTTGGCGCAGGCTGGCGAAATCAACATTGACCATCATCGGATAGACCATGGCCCAGATCAGAACGGCAACTACCAGATTGACAGAGGCGACTTCTAGCGCTGCCGCTGCTTCGAATAAGCCAGGTGCAACAACCCCCAGCCCGATACCGGCTGCGATGCATAGCGCTACCCATAGGCTGAGCCACTTTTCGAAGGGTCCGATGCTTGCGGGGGCAGATTGGTCATTCATGGTGTGCGCTACTTATTGGGCGATGCATGGTCGAGGATACGATGGTTTTATGACGCTTACATTGCAGCTGCTCACGCTGTCACCCCCATGCGAACACAGGTTGCTCATAGTGATCTACCCGGACCATGCGCCCATGCATCGCCACTTCGCGGAACTGAAATAGGATCGCGGCGGTTGGCGCGTGCACCATGTCATCCATGATCGCCATTCGAATGACTGGACGGTCGCTTTCCGGGATGCTGATCATGTCCGGTGATTCTGGACGGTTCAGTTCTTCCAGCGGAATCCGATAGAGCGCATGAACCTCATCGGGATTGGGCGTGAGATTTGGCGCTGGACCTGCCCAGAAAACAAAGGGTGAAATGCAGTAGCCAGAGCGGGTTGGGTAGTCGTCTAAGCGGCCAAGCAGGGAGTTCGGTTCTAATGATAGGCCGACTTCTTCGTCCATTTCCCGAAGCGCCGCCTCTAGCAGAGTTTCGCCTGTGTCCTGGCGACCACCCGGCAGCGCCCATTGGCGCGCATGACGACGAAGATGGCCAGATCGGCGCGTTAGGATGAATGCTGGCGCACCTTTTTCATCTTCTGTCACAGCAATGGCGACGGCCGCTGGTGTCAATGCATTCTCCTGCACGATATCCAGATCAAGACCCATTAAATTGCCGGCCAAAGTCTCGCGGAGGGCTTGGCTCATGTGCCGAACGCCGCTGCGATTTTGGCTTCATCCAGGCCCGCTTCCTGCAATATGTCCTGTCCATTCGAGCCAAGCTTAGGCTGGGGGCGATGAATATTGGGAGGCGTCTCGGAGAAATAGGCCGCCGGGCGCATTTGTAGCGTTGGACCAATTTCTGGGTGGTTCATTGGTTGGAAGAAGCCTATGTCTTGCAAATACGTATCCTCAAAAAGGTCTTGCAGCGTCGCCATAGGTGCGTTCGCGATATCGGCCGCATCAAATTCTGCTTGCCAGTGGTCTGTGCTTTCTTCCGCGATCCGTTCACCCAAAATATTATACAAAGTATCGATATTAATGGTGCGGCCTTCAAGCTCGGCAAATCGCTCGTCATCCGCCAGTTCAGGCTTCCTGAGCGCTCCGAATAGCCTTCGCCATTCTGCATCGGTGATCGCAAGCAGGGATATGTGCCCGTCCTTGGTCTGATACGGGCGACGGTGTGGCGTGAACATGCGCGGAAAGCCTACGCCCTCACTGGCCCTGTCAAAGTTTGCCAGCCATAGATGGTCTACAATGTTAAAGGCCGTCATGGTTTCCAGCATCGGCAGATGCACCATCTGGCCCTTGCCATTATTAGAGCGTGCAAAAAGTGCCATGCCGATGTGGGAGGCAAGCTGTGTCCCGCAATATTTGTCAGCGATTGCCATTGGTGCATAGCGCGCTTCACCGTTTGCCTGTTGGATCATGCCAGCCAGGCCGCTCTGGCCCTGGATCACGTCATCATAGGCGGGGCGATCTTTCCAGGGGCCGGACCGGGCGTAACCGCCGGCAGCGGCGTAGATTAGGCGTGGATTCAATGCACGGAGCGTTTCAAAGCCCAGACCAAGCCGATCCACTGCCGCTGCGCGCATGGAGTGAACGAGAACATCAGCTTTTGCGATTACTGCCTTCAATGCCGTGAGGGCTTCTGGCCGCTTCAAATTCAGTTCAAGCGACCGTTTATTGCGGTTCATCGCCATAAAGTGCGCGGCCATGGATTGCTCATGACCTGGGCCCAGTTTCCGCATAGGGTCCCCACCTGGCGGCTCGACTTTAATGACATCCGCGCCCATGTCCCCGAGGATTTGCGTACAGACAGGCCCAAGCACATTGATCGTCAGGTCAATCACCGTTACGCCCTGTAGTGGGCCAGTTGCAGGTTTTGTGTAATCGTCTGTCATGCTTCAAATCCGTCAATCAGGTTTTTGGCGATGATATTGCGCTGTATTTGGTTTGAACCTTCGACAATTTGCACCACTTTTGCATCTCGGAAATAGCGGTTGATCGGGAAATCATTGGAGATTCCGGAGGCACCGAAAATCTGCACAGCATCCGTTGCGACTTTCATCGCTGTGTCGCTACTAAAGGTTTTCGCGATTGCTGCGGCTTGTGCAAGGTCTTTGCCGCGCACGCCTGCGTCCGTCATTGCGGCGGCCTTATATGTCAGCCCTCGCGCTGCTTCTACACCCATGGCCATATCAGCAAGCATCCAGCGAAGGCCTTGGAAATCTGTGAGGTGCTGATTGAAGGCCTGGCGTTCGTGCATAAATCGCAGGCTATGATCGAGTGCACCTTGGGCGAGGCCAACTGCCCGAGCTGCAATGATGGGCCGCGAAAGTGCGAGCGCCTGCATCACCTGTTTGAACCCGCCGCCTTCCCGCCCAAGCATATTTTCTGCCGGAAGGAATACGTCCTCCAGGAACAGCGGTGAGGAGGGGACACCACGCGCGCCGAGCTTATCTTCCTTCGGGCCAATGGTAAGGCCCGGCGAATCGGTTGGCACAATGAAGAAATTAATTTGACCGCGCGAATTGCCTTCGCCCGTCTTGGCAGCCAGTACGATAAAATCTGCTACCGCTGCGTTCGTGCACCAAATCTTAGCGCCGTTCAGCCGGTAGCCGCCATCCGCTTTGAAAGCGCGGGTTTTTATGCCAGCGACGTCTGACCCTGATTGCGGTTCCGTTATTGAAAATGCAGCGCGTAGATCGCCGCTCGCCAAGCCCGGCAGAAAGCGTTGACGTTGCGCCGCTGTTCCCGCAGCCATAATCGCACCAAAGGGTGTCCACTGCACGACCAGAAGATAGCCGGTATTGTAGCAAACGCGGCCCAGCTCCTCGACCGCAATGCATCCAGCCAGCAGGCTACCCTGACCGCCATATTCTGTTGGAAACGGCAGGGTAAAGATGCCGAGCTCCCGCAAAAGATCAAACATGTCCTGCGGGTATTCAGCAGACTTATCAATTTCGTCTGCTCGGCTAGCAACTCGGTCTTGAGCGACGCGGCGAATGAGAGCCTGTGTTTCGAGGGCGGTTGGCGAGAGGTTAGTCATAACGAAAGCATGGGCGATATCAGTTATCTGCGTCTAGAGAGGGGGGTTGTGCCTTCCTGAGACACTGTTAGCCTTCCCAACTGAAGGCGGCGCACAAGCGGTCGCCCGCAAACAGGGAGAATAAATCATGCAAGTGAAATCCTTGCTGGCTGGAGCTGCGATTGCCGCTGCGTTCGCCATCCCGCTGGAAGCTTATGCCCAATCGGCTGGCGGCACCATGCGCGTTTATCACCGTGGCACCCCGCCATCCGGCTCGATCCATGAGGAAGCAACATCCTCAACGGTCATGCCGTATATGAGCATTTTTAATAACTTGGTCATGTACGACCAAGCTGTCGCCAAGAACAGCCTGGACAGCATCGTTCCCGATCTCGCGACCGATTGGTCCTGGGACGACAGCGGCACCAAGCTAACCTTCAATCTGCGCGAAGGCGTGAAATGGCATGACGGCAAGCCGTTCACCGCCAAAGACGTCCAGTGCACATGGGACATGCTGCAAGGTAAAACCAAAGCCCGGATGCGGAAGAATCCTCGGAAGTCCTGGTATTGGAACCTGGATAAGGTGACCGCAGACAGTGACACCAAGGCGACATTCCACATGAAGCAGCCGCAGCCGGCTATTCTGGCCCTGCTGGCGTCTGGGTATTCTCCGGTTTACCCATGCCACGTTTCACCAAAGAAAATGCGCACGAACCCAATTGGCACAGGCCCGTTCAAGTTTGTTGGGCTGAAGCAGAACGAATCGGTCAAGTTCGTCAAGAACGATAATTACTGGAAAGACGGTCGCCCCTATCTGGACGCCATCAACTGGACGATCATTAAAAGCCGCTCCACCCGCATCCTGGCGTTTGTCGCAGACGAGTTTGACATGACTTTCACCGGCGACGTTTCCGTACCGCTGCTGAAAGACGTGAAAGAGCAGGCGCCGACAGCGGTTTGTCATAAAGTGACGACCAATGTTTCGACCAACCTGATCGTAAACCGGGACGCTCCGCCATTCGACAACGCCAACGTGCGTGAAGCAATGGCTGTTGCGATGGACCGCGATGCGTTCATCAAAATCTTGTCCAATGGCGAAAACCAGAAAGGTGGGGCGATGTTGCCGCCGCCATCTGGCGTATGGGGCATGCCTGAAAACATTCTCACGAAGGCGCCTGGCTACGGCGACCCGGCTGCAGATGTCACGAAGGCGCAAGCGATGATGAAAGCGGCCGGTTATGGCCCGGACAATCGCTTGGCTGTGAAGGTATCCACTCGGAACATCGCGATTTATCGTGACCCGGCGGTTATCCTCATCGATCAGCTGAAAGCGATTTACATTGATGCTGAGTTGGAAGTCGTTGAGACATCTAACTGGCATGCCAAGGTCGCCCGTAAGGACTATCAAGTTGGCTTGAACTTGACGGGCGTCGGCGTGGATGATCCAGACGTCAACTTCTTCGAGAACTACGCTTGTGGTTCCCAGCGGAATTACACGGGTTATTGCGAGCAGGAGATGATGGATCTGTTTAAGAAGCAGTCCATGATGACCGATCAAGCCGCGCGTAAGCGTCTGGTTTGGGAAATCGACAGCCGCCTGCAAGGCGATGTCGCCCGTCCGATGATTGACCATCGGGTTGGCGCAACCTGCACCCAGCCGCGCGTTCAAGGCTTTGTTCAGATGGTGAACAGCTCCTACAACGGGTGGCGCTTCGAAGACGTTTGGCTGAAGAAGTAATCTCGGCCTTTCCGTAGTTGGATACCGGTTGGGCGCAGCTTTGCGGCTGCGCCCTTCCTATTCTTTCGTCTGTATTCGCTTGAGTGAAGGAGGCCAATTCGGTGGTCTCGTATATCGTTCGACGCACTTTATTGATGGCCGTCACGCTGATTGGCATGTCGATTATCATCTTCGCGTTGCTGCGCCTCGTGCCGGGCAACATTGCGGATATTCTGTTTGATTCAGCGGGCTTCGTTGATCCTGAAGAAAAGCGCCTGCTGGAAGATGAGTTAGGGTTATCAGACCCCATCCCCGTTCAATATTGGAACTGGATCGTTGGCCTTGTGCAGGGCGATCTGGGCTTTTCCTACGTTTCCGAATTGCCGGCGATTGATGAAATCGCGCCGCGCATTCCAATCACAGCGAAATTGGCCGCATTGGCCCTCTTTTTCTCTGTCCTTTTTGGCTTGCCGCTGGGCGTTATCAGCGCGGTCAAGCAGAATACGCCGCTGGATTATTTGCTGCGGGTCGTCAGCCTCTCGGGGCTGTCGCTTCCGTCTTTCTGGCTGGCGCTGCTCATCCTGATGGCCTTCGTTACATGGTTTGGGACGATCCCGATCTATACAGACCCGCCGGATAATTTATGGGATGAGTTGCTGCTTTATAGTATCCCAGCTGCCGCGGTCGGGTTTAGATCGTCGGCGCTGATAATGCGTCTCACGAGATCATCGATGCTAGAGGTGATGCGTCAAGACTATATCCGCACCGCAAAGGCAAAAGGGGCCAGCGATCGGTCCGTTAATTACAATCACGCGCTTTCCAATGCGGTTCTGCCGATCGTGACGATTATCGGCATTGAGGCGGCGTTCCTGATCGGCGGGCTGATCGTTACTGAGACCGTGTTCAACATTCCCGGCGTCGCACGCTTTCTAGTGGAGGCGATCCAATGGCGAGATTATCCGATTGTGCAGAATTTGGTGATGTTCATCGGCGTGATCGTCGTGCTCACAAACTTCCTGGTTGACCTGCTTTACACCGCGCTCGACCCCCGCATTAAGTACGAATAGAGGAGGTTCAGATTATGGCGATCAAACCAATCGATCACGAAGCTGAGCTCTCCAAAGCTGGCGCTGGCGTTGAAAGCCGCATCGGAAAAGCTTGGTTCTTAGCGAAAAGCTACCCGCTCGGCGCAGTCGGCTTGCTGCTCTTTTTAGGGCTTCTCTTCACAGGCATCTTCGCGGACATTCTGGCCCCGATGGATCCGGTCAAGACAAACGCTGACACCTCGCTCGCTGGTCCTGGCGGCGCCCATATGCTGGGCGCCGATATGATGGGCCGGGATCTCCTGTCCCGCATTATCCACGGCGCGCGCATATCATTGGCAGTGGGGCTTGGCTCAACGATCTTGGGCTGCTCGCTTGGAGTCGTTATAGGGCTCGCATCAGGCTATCTGCTTGGATGGTTTGACCTGATCACCCAGCGCATCATCGATATTATGCAAGCTTTGCCGCTTTTGGTGCTGGCGCTGGTGATGGCCGCGTCCCTCGGTCCCAGCCTCGAAAACACAGTGATCGCCATTTCGATCCCGCTGGTGCCCCACGTCGCTCGCGTGATTAGATCGAACACCCTCAGTTTACGGGAGATGCCGTTTGTTGAGGCGGCGAAAGCCATCGGCATGAGCGAAACGCGCATCGCGGTCAAGCATGTTCTACCTAACACCCTAGCGCCGTTGATTGTACTGGCGACGGCGCAGCTTGGCTCGGCCATTCTGACGGAAGCGTCGCTCTCGTTCCTGGGCCTAGGCATTCCAGAGCCGCATCCGTCATGGGGCCGCATGCTCTCTGAAAGTGCGGCGGAATATGTGCGGACAGCGCCTTGGCTCGTGATTTTCCCAGGCATCGCCATCAGCCTCGCCGTATTCGGCGCGAACCTGCTAGGCGACGCTGTCCGCGATATCCTCGATCCCCGTCAGCGCAGCTAAGGAGCAAATCAAATCATGGCAGATGCTGCGCAAATGAATGTCCCGACCGGTTCTTCGGCCAACCAAGCGGCATTAGAGGTTAACGGCCTCAAAACCTACTTCTTTACCCGTGAAGGCGTTGTCCGCGCGGTAGAGGATGTATCATTCTCCGTCGCGAGGGGGGAGACGCTAGCCATTGTTGGTGAGTCCGGCTGCGGCAAGAGCATGACCGCGCTTTCGATCATGCGCCTCATTCCTGATCCGCCAGGCCGTATCGTCGGTGGCGAGATCAAGCTGGATGGTCAGGACTTGCTGGACTTGTCGGAGGCCGAAATGCGCGGCGTTCGCGGCAATGACATCTCCATGATCTTCCAGGAGCCAATGACCAGCCTCAACCCGGTGATGCGGATTGGCAAGCAGATCAGCGAAGCACTGATCTTGCACCAAAGCATGTCGAAAGAGCAGGCGATGGCTCGGTCTGAGGAGATGTTGAAGCTTGTCCGCATCCCGGAGCCTGAACGTCGTGTTAAAGAATTCCCGCACCAGCTTTCAGGCGGCATGCGTCAACGCGTGATGATCGCCATGGCTTTGGCCTGCAAGCCGAAAGTCCTGATCGCGGATGAGCCGACGACCGCGCTGGATGTAACAATTCAGGCACAAATCCTCGACCTAATCGTGAACCTGAAGGATGATCTGGGCGCCGGCGTAATCTTGATCACCCATGATCTTGGCGTCGTTGCAGAGACTGCCAACCGCGTCATCGTGATGTATGCGGGGCGGAAGGTCGAAGAGACGGATGTGATGACGCTCTTTGCCAATCCACGCCATCCCTATACGCGGGGGCTATTGGCGTCTGTACCAAGCCTCGCCATCGTGGTTGGTGAGGAAGCGGCGGCGGAGCGGTTGGAGGAAATCCCCGGCATCGTCCCGCCACTGCATTCGCTGCCGGAAGGCTGCGCGTTCGCGCCCCGCTGTCCGCAAGCGATTGATAAATGTCGGCAGGTCCGGCCTGAATATGAAGAAAAGCGCACTGGCCATTGGGCCGCATGCTGGCGTTCAGACGAGTTATATGGAGCGAATGATGGCTGAGGTCGCATCAAAAGGTGCCCCGAACGCGTCAAGCGATGAGCCGGTTCTGGAGGTGGAGAACCTCAAGAAGCATTTCCCCATCCAAACCGGTGTGCTCAAGCGCACGACAGGGCATGTTTACGCCGTAGACGGTGTCAGCTTCTCCATTGGGGAAGGGCGGACACTTGGGCTTGTGGGCGAGTCTGGTTGCGGCAAATCTACTGTCGGCCGCACCGCGATGCGTTTGCTGGAGCCGACTGACGGAACCATCAAGCTTTCCGGCACAGATGTTACGCATCTTGGAAAGAAGGAGCTTCGGCCCTATCGGCGGCAGATGCAGATTATCTTTCAAGATCCGTTCTCCAGCTTGAATCCGCGGATGACAGCGGGCGAAATCGTGAATGAGCCTCTCTACATTCACGATATCGGTGATGACAAATCCCGTCAGGAAATGACGAGAGCGCTGTTTGATCGTGTGGGCCTCCGTCAAGCGCAGATGGACAACTATCCGCATCAGTTTTCTGGTGGACAGCGCCAGCGCATCGGCATCGCCCGCGCGCTTGCATTGAACCCGAAGCTGATTGTCGGAGATGAACCTGTCTCCGCGCTCGACGTTTCGATCCAGGCCCAGGTTATTAACCTGATGATGGACCTCCAGGAGGAGATGAATGTCGCTTATCTGTTTATCGCCCATGACCTGGCCGTGGTCGAGCATATCTCGGACGACGTAGCCGTGATGTATCTGGGCCGCATTGTTGAATTTGCGGATAAGAAGACCCTCTTCACCAACCCGCAGCACCCATACACTGAGGCCCTGCTCTCTGCGGCACCGATCCCGGACCCGACAGTCCGCCGGGAAAAGAAGATTCTCCAGGGCGACGTCCCAAGCCCGATCAACCCGCCCAAGGGCTGCCACTTCCACACCCGTTGCCCCTACGCGACAGACCAATGCCGCATCGAAGAACCCGTCCTCAAAGACCTGGGCGGTGGCCATACGGTGGCGTGTCACCTAAGATAATTTTCTAAATTTAATTGATGTTCTATGACTGCGCCCCATTTTTGCGAGAATGTTCCTTATATGTTTCTTTCGCGACATTCTTTGGAAAACGGTCCGATGCTCATCGCACTGAATAAGACGTTCGCAGCCGACCACGACGCTGACCAGAAAGAAGATGACGATATCAAACAGGGCCTGCTCCGTGTCGATTATTACGATGCAAAAGAGTCTCACATTCTGGATTTTCCAGACACCCGCATGTTCAACGGCCTCGAAGCCTTCCAGAAGGACCATGGCCTGAAACCGAAGCGAAACTGAATGAAGCGCTGGCGAACCGTCTGAATTCGAATTCCCTGAAGCCCGCGTTACTAGTTCTGCGCCTCGATACAGGCCTGAAGGCCTCTAAGCCCACATCTTTCAATGAGGGATTGATGCATCAAGCCGGCAGATCAGGCGTCAGGCCGCCCTATTCTCGCTCGCCCTGGAGCATTACAGAAACTGTCGGTCTTTACATCGAAACCAATGAATGGCGGTTGGCGGTAAAACCAGGCCGGATAGCGCCCGCGATTGAGCATAGTAGCGTGATCGGCGAAGTTTTTTAGGCAGGCGGCCTTGGCGTTCGCCCTGCCTATTGCCAGCCATCCTTGTCGCCGAGACAAAGCGGTGGCGTTTATATTGAGCCGACCGACTGGCGCCCAACCTCGATATCGCCGCAGATATAGCCCGCCATAAAGCATGATGGGGTGCACACCCCGCATACAGCCGATTGCATCGGCGGGTCGAGGAGAGCGGCGCTAGATATGTCGATCCAAAAGCTGAGGACGAAGGCGCTAAACGAATGTTGAAACGCATCGCTCGTGGCGGCGAACTAATTGGTTATGACTAATCTGCGAGAGCACTGTGCCTGTCCTTGTAATGTTCCCGAGGTCCAATCGTAAGGTCGCGTGATTAGATTTCGGGGGTTAAGACGTTTCAGCAAAGACATCAGAAAAATTTTGAGCAGATTCTTGATGGATTGCCGCCGTTGGGAGTTGGCGGGAACTCAGAAACGTTGGCACAAATACTGGCGCTCAAGAGCGGCCAAGCCGGATTTGTAGATGATGGAAAAGTAGAAGGTCAAATTCGTTTGCCGATTTGATGAGCTCATCAGAAGCAGACGAGGCGCGAGCGTCAGACAATAGTACGTTGAAGGGCAAAAAATGAAATTTTGCAAGGCGAGACGTGAGCCAAATAAAAATTTTCGGAGTGATGGAGCATACATGGGCTGACTACTATGATTTTCATGCCTACTGCGAGGGAAGTATTTACATCTATCAATCACTTGATCAGCCACATACCAGGACTTAATGCGCGCAGGCCTTACAGGCGTATTCAAGTCAGATGGTGGACTACAAGGGGGATCATTAGAAGGAAGATCAGCGAGCCTATCCGCGCGGCAGGCGGGCCGAGTTTTGCGACAGGATATCAGATTGGCCCAATGTTCGGCGTTGAGGTATCCGACAGCGGCGTTGGCCACTGCAAGATATTTCGCCACTATTTCTTAGGTCCGGAACCTTGGGCGCCGGAAGAGTAAGGCGTTTCATCCATCTGCAATTTTCCGCCAGGAGAGTTCGCGGTGGTAGATGACGCCGTTTACATCCTTGGGCGGCGGTTGGAGGATCATGAGGCCGTCTTCGAAGCGAACATTGCGGACTTGGTCTGTGTCCATACGGGCGGGGTCTGAGCAGGCGTCGACGCGGGTGATGAGCGTCGCGCCGTCGAAAGTGAAGGCGCCGCAATAGCTGGTGTATTCGCGCGTCTCGCCTGCTGGCAATTCCGCGCGGCCATCGATCAGGACAGCGGCCATGCGGCCATCACGGGTCAACACGACGCTACCGATGGCTTTCTCGCCGCCATAGGGTGGCGGGAGCGGCGCGCCGTTTGGGTCCTTCGACTGGCCGCGCACGAGCGTCCACGTGCCGTAGACGCCCGCCAGTGGGTCTTGCTTTGCATCAGTCATCGAGGAAATCCTCGAGCAGGGTATTGTAGGCGTCGGGCTGTTCCATATAGGCGGCATGGCCAGCGTTCGCGACTACCTCCAGCCGGGCACCGGGCACAGCTTCGGCGACGGCTTTAGTCTGCGGGGCGGGCGCAATCCGGTCATTTGCGCCGGCAATGACCAATGTTGGTTGGTCTAGTGTCGGCAAGATTGCGCGGTTATCCGCTCCTTTCAGCAGAGACACGGCAGCGGCGTAGCCTGTCTCCCGGATTTCACCGGCAATGCTTGCGACTTCATCGAAGACTGGGCTTGCCTCCCCGACCATGCCTTTGGCGCGGGCTTCACCGAACATACGGTCATTCATCGCTCTGCGTTCCGCAAGGCGCATATCGTAGCTCGTGGGGTCGTCCGCGCCGAAAGAGACTTTGGTGGCTGACAGCACGACTCTGCCGACACGCATTGGTGCCAGGCGCGCGACCCAAGGTCCGACAGCGCCGCCCATGGAATGACCGACAAGGTCGAAATCCCCAACGCCTGCTGCATCAAGGGCCGCCAGCAAGGTCTTTGCGAAGTCATGGCAGGTAGGTTTACCGCCCGGGAAATCATCGGAATCGCCATAACCGGGGCAATCCCATGCGATGACGTGGCGGATATTTGCCAGGTCTTTCAGTTGCCGGTCCCAGGATTTGGAGGACCCACCGAGCCCATGCAGCACCACCAACGCGCGGCCTTCGCCAGCTTGCCGAAGTGCGATCTGCCCCGCTGGTGTTTTGTATTTGGTGACCGTTCCGCCGCTCATGGCCTGATGCCTCGCTGTTTGATGATCTCGCGGCGCCAGATATACAGCCCCGCCGCCGCTACGATAGCGGCACCAATCACTTTCTGCAGCCCCGGCGTTTCTCCCCACACGATGAAGCCAATCCCTGCCGCCCAGATGAGCGACAGATATTTGAGCGGGGCTACGACAGCGCCCGAAGCAAGTTTGAACGCTGCAATCGTCAGGCGATTGGAAAGGGCTAACATTGCGCCAGCCCCAAGCAGCAACACCCAGGATTCGGTTGAAACCGGCGTTGCGCCAAGCACGGGCAGGCTGGCGAACCCGCCTGCGGTCGCGATCAGCATCGTCCAGAGCAAGATGGACGGGCCGCTATCAATCGCGCCCAGCTTGCGGGTGGCGATGTCACGGAGCGCTGCCGTCGTTGCAGCCATCAGCGGTGCCGCCACCCACCAGCCGATCTCACTGAAACTTGGCCCGACGATGAGAAGTGAGCCTAAGAAGCCTACGATCGTCGCGGTCCAGCGCCGCCACCCGACGGGTTCATGCAGCAGGATCGCGGACAGTGCTGTCACCAACAGTGGGGAGACGAATATCAGCGCCAATGCATCCGCCAGCGGCAGCACCTGGAATGAGAGGATCACGAACACGCTGGTGATCAGCGCTAACATACCCCGTAAGAAGCTCTGCCAGGGCGCGTTGCTCTTCAGGTTGGATACGGTCGCACCTTCGTATTTTAGAATCACGAAGATGAATGGCAGGGAAAGTAGGCCCCGCCATGCCATCACGTCTCCAGGGTGCAAGGTATTCAGCAGCCATTTGGTGATGGCGTCATTACTGGTCAGCAGCATGGTACCGATGACCATGCAGAGAATACCTTTGGCAGGTGCATTCGTCGCTGCGTTGGCAATAGGCTTCGGGATTGTCATAGAAAATGCGCCTAAACTTCTTGGCCGGTTTATCATCCGGCGGTGGCACTATAGCATGATGCGCCTGAACCGGAGGAACACCGATGGCCATGGATGGACCGTTAAATAAAGCTGGCGAGACCCTCGCGCGCTTTCCAAGCGACAAGCTGACCGAGATTCCTTACGACCTCTATACGGACGAGGACATCTACCGCCAGGAATTGGAGACGATTTATCGTGGGCCTGTGTGGAATTACCTGGCACTTGCCTGCGAAATCCCGGAACCCGGCGACTACGTCACGACCTGCATTGGCGAAACGCCTGTCATCGTAACGCGGGACCGCGACGGCCGAATTCACGCCATGGAAAATCGCTGCGCTCATCGCGGTGCGCTTGTGTGTTTGAAGCGGCGCGGCAATGCAAAGCTTTTGACATGCGTCTACCACTCTTGGACCTACCGCCTCGATGGCAGCCTGCGCGGCGTCGCGTTTGAGAATGGCGTTGGCGGGGAGGGTGGCCTGCCTGACGATTTCGACAAGCAGGCGAACGGCTTGAAGCAGCTTCGCGTGACGGAATTCTGCGGGCTTATCTTTGGCACCTATTCGGATGCGACCTTAGATTTCGAAACCTATATTGGCCCGGAAATCGCAGCACATATGCGCAGTATCCTGGGCAGGCCCTTGAAGTTCCTGGGGCGTAATGTGCAGGTGTTGCCTAACAATTGGAAAATCTACAATGAGAACCTGCGGGACAGTTACCATGCGAGCCTGCTGCATACGTTCTTCAACACCTTCAAGCTCAATCGGTTGAGCCAGGAAGGCGGAATTGTTGTGGGCGCGGGCGGGGGTAGTCATATCAGCTACGGTAAAAGCAGCACCGGCTATGACCATGACGCCTACAAAGAAGAAGGCATTCATTCGCTGAAAGATATGCAGCTGCAGGACCCGACTTTGCTGGATGCTGTGGACGAGTCTGGCGAAGGCATGACGACGCGCATCATGTCCGTATTCCCGACATTCGGGCTGCAGTGTCATTACAATTCCATCGCTGTCCGCCAAGTTTTGCCGAAAGGTGTGGGTGAGACCGAACTGGTCTGGAACCATGTGGGCTACCAGGATGATGATGCCGAGATGGACCAGCGCAGGCTGAAGCAGTCTAATCTGGTCGGCCCGGCTGGATATATCTCCATGGAAGACGGATGCATCGGCGGCTTCGTGCAAAAAGCCATCCAGGGGGTACATGGCGAAATCGGCGTGGTGCCAATGGGCGGTGAGACGGTTGAATCCACTAAAGGCCGGGCCACCGAGGTCTCCATCCGTGGTTTTTGGAAAGCCTACCGAGCGGTTATGGGCGTATAATGGCTGACGCTCAAACCTATTTCCGCATCGAACGCCTGCTCGCTGATTATGCCCGCGCGATTGATGATGACCGGCTTGAAGATTGGCCAGATTTCTTTGCGCCAGACTGCCTCTACAAGATCATCTCGACGGAGAACTTTGATCAAGGCCTCCCGCTCGGCATTATCCACGCCGATAGCCAGGCGATGCTGCAGGATCGTGTCTCCTCCATCCGCCGGGCCAATATCTTCGAAGATCACCGCTATAAGCACTTTGTTTCAGCAACGCAGATCACCGATGTCGATGGCGATATTGTACATTCGATATCAAACTATCAGGTGATCCGGATAGATGTGCGCGGCAACGCCATGCTGTTCAGCGTTGGCAAATATTTGGATGTGATTGACCTTGGCGGCGACCGCCCGCTATTCCGCGAGAAGGTGGTCGTGTTCGATAACGAACGCGTCGACACCTTGCTTGCCTTGCCTTTGTGACGGAGAGAATTCAATGACTGCAACTTTACCGGGCCCGCTTGTTTCAACGGAATGGCTGGCAGCTAACCTGGATGCTCCAAACCTTCGGGTGTTGGATGCAACAGTGCATCTGCATCCGGCAGAAAATGGTGGCATGACGATGGAGTCTGGCCGGGCGGACTATGACGCTGGCCACATTCCTGGCGCAATATTCGCGGACCTGACGGTTGATCTCTCCGATGACAAAAGCCCACTGCGGTTTACTCTACCAACGGCGGAACGCTTCGCCGCTGCCATGGGGCGCTTAGGGGTCGGGGATGATACGCCGGTCGTGATCTATTCCGGCGGCTCCATGTCCTGGGGGCCACGGCTTTGGCTGATGTTGCGGGCATTCGGTTTTGAAAATGCGGCGGTGTTGGATGGTGGCTGGCGCAAGTGGTCGGCAGAGGGCAGGGCATCTGAAACCGCCTCCGCCAGCTACCCTGCTGCTGCTTTCACCGCGAATTTCCGTGATGGCGTGTTCGTTGATCAAGCAGCAGTTGAAGCCGCGCGAGCGAACGCGGACGCCGTCGTCGTCAACGCCCTTTCACCAGCGCAACATGCAGGCACGGGCGGCCCGCACTATGGCCGCGCTGGGCGGATCACTGGCAGCATCAACGTGCCTGCGTCCGCCATGTTAAACCCGGATGATTCCGCCTTTTTGCCGCTAGATACGCTTGCCGAGCGCTTTGATGAAGCAGGAGCCACCGCAGAAAAAGACCTTGTGATCTATTGTGGCGGCGGCATCGCCGCATCCCAGGTCGCTTTCGCCCAGCATTTGCTAGGCCGTAAGCCAGCGACAGTATACGACGCCTCCCTCCAAGAGTGGGCGCGCGACCCGAATGCGGCGATGGAAGCAGGCGGGTAGGGCTAGTCCTGTAGTTTACCTGCAATCAGCTTGTAGACCGCTGAACTGTCAAGATTTGCGAGGCCGGCACCATCGGCCAATGCGTATACTTCTGCTGCCTGCGCACCGAGCGGGCTGGCTTGGCCGATCTGCTTAGCAGCAGCTTGGGCGAGGCGAAGGTCTTTCAGCATCAGCGCGATCGTGAATCCGGGCGCGAAGTCACGTTCGACAGCAGATGTTGGGCTGAGGCCTTTTACCGGTGGTGAGTTCACGCCCTGTGCCGTCTGCCCGGATGACGTGCTGACGACGTCATACAAAATCTTCGGGTCGAGCCCGAGACCTTCGCCAATGGCATAGCATTCGGCGACGGCGATGGTTGCGATACCGGTTACCATATTGTTGCAGATCTTCGCTGCTTCCCCCATGCCCGATGGGCCACAATGCACAACTTTGGCACCCATAGCTTCCAATTGCGGGCGGACGGTCTCTAGGTCCGCCGCGTCACCACCGACCATGAATGTCAGTGTGGCGTTTTCGGCACCCGGAACACCGCCAGATACGGGGGCATCAATCATGCGGAATCCACGCGCTTTGGCAGCAATGGCCACTTCCTGCGCCGTCGCAACGTCAATCGTGGAGCTATCAACAATCAGCGCGTCTGGGGCAGCCTTATCTAGGACACCACCAGCATCCAGCAGCAACGCTTTCACGTCTGGACCAGCGGGCACCATGGTGAAAACGACATCAGCGCCATCAAGCACTGCTTCCAGGCTATCGGCGACTTCAGCGCCTGCATCCCGGCAGAGTGCGGCCGCTTCTGGCGAGCGATCAAACACACGGATCCGGCGGCCAAGGGCGTTTGCCTTGCGGGCTAAGTTCTGCGCCATCGGCGCGCCCATGCGTCCAGTGCCGATAAAGGCTGTTACGTCGCTCATTTGAATAGTCCTTGCCTGATGTGTTGATGTGTTCAGGCACTCATTCAAGCGTGATTCTGGGGCTTTTCAAACAGTCGCCATCTTTCGGCCCTTGGCGCGCCCGGAAGTGGGGCTATTTCTGGTGCGATGTTCAGACGACTAAAACAGTTGGCGATCGCGCTCCTGATTGTAAGCGCGGGGGCATTCCTTCGGTTTGGCCAAGTGTTGCAGGCTGGGGATGCATTCACGCAGGCTGAAATCCATGGTGGCTTAATCGAGTTCCGCCATAATAATGGCAGCCCGGCTGGCGCATTCAACCTGGGCCTGACTGTGACGGATAAGTCCGGAGCTAAAACGGCACCGTTCAACTTCACGGTCAATGTCAAAACGCCTGATGAAGTTCAGATCGGCACCAACGGCCAGGACAACCTGTTCGGTGGCAATGGCGATTCTGCTATTACTGGTCTTGCTGGCAATCACGGCCTATTCGGCCATGGCGGCGATGGATGTCATCCACGGCGGCGCTGGCAATGATGAAATGGCTGGCGGCGCTGGCGATGACATCATTTATGGCAACTTCGGCGATGATATGATCTGCGGCAACGAAGGGGATGATTTCATCTTCGGCGCTATTGGTGATGATGTCATAGCGGGTGCTGGCGGTGACGATGAACTGCTGGGCGGCAATGGCCGGGATACGCTTTACGGCAACGAAGGCAATGACCGGATCAACGGCGGTAAGGGCAATGACCTCATCACCGGCGACAGCGGCTTGGATCGTCTGATTGGTTCTGGCGGGGATGATGTCATCCACGGCGGCGGTGATCGCGATATCCTCAACGGCGCTGCTGGGTCTGACAGCCTCACCGGCGGCTCTGGCCGGGATGTCTTCTTGTTCAACATCGGTGTTTCGGATGCAGACAGGGTCGAAGATTTTGATCCGACGCAGGACTTTGTTCGCTTCGTGAACGATGGCCCGGCAGACTTCGCTGCACTCGTACCTCTGCTCCAGCAAGTTGGTTTCGACACTGTGATCGACTTCGGCGGTGGGACAGAACTGACCCTGGCGTTCACCGACGCAAGCTCTCTAAACGCTACGGACTTTCACTTCTTCTCATAGAAGCAAGACGGACGGCCCTAAACGACACTACAGAAACCCCCGGCAGCCAAGCGGTTGCCGGGTTTTTGCTTTATCCGGCCAAAAGGTCCTTGAGCAACAGCAGAACTGCTTCTGTTTGCTCCTGCTGCACCCAATGCCCTGCACCGCTGATCAGGTGCGTACCGCGATAATCTGCAGACCCGCGGTTCTCCATGGCTTCTAAGGCACCAGGCGTTTGGCGCACGCCCCAGTCCTGGGCACCGGCGATGAAGGCCAGAGGTGCAGCCATCGGCTTGCCAGCATAGACCTGCAGCTCACGGTTATAGGCATCCTCAAATCTACAGCGATACCAGTTCAGGCCGCCTTGGAATCCTGTTCGGGCGTATTCGGTTGTGTACGTGGCGAGCGAAGATTCCGTCATCCATGCGGTGTTGGAAATCGTGCGATCATCCGGCATCGCGTCGGCAACAGCCTCTGGCATGCTATGGGCTGCGTCCATCACGTAATATGTGGGCATCTCGGCGATAGCTTTGGCGGTCCAGTCGTCCAAAATGTGCGGTGTGTTTCCGGCCCAATCGGCGCTTTTCATATGGAAGTACGCCCGCATGAACGCGTGCAGCCCAGCAGGTGCAGTCATCATGTCCTGATTAGCGGTTCGGGTAGAATAGTAGTGTTGGTAATGTTTGCGTGGGCGGGATAGGGCTAGCAGTGCTGTGGCGATATCATCTGCTGCAGCGTCAGGCGCGCCGAGGGGCAATGCAGCCGGGCTTGCGAACGGTGCGCTCATAACCGTGATTTGGCGGAAGATATCGGGGCGGAGCAGCCCGGCCCACCCAGCAACTGAAGCCCCGAAATCGTGGCCGATAACGTGCACCGCATGATCATGGCCTAGTCGGAAAATTAGTCCCATGGCGTCCCGTACCAGGTTCGGCATGCGGCTTGTGAAAAGGTCTTGGTCATAGGCATCAGACCATCCAGTCGTTCGCCCATAGCCTCGCTGATCGGGTGCTATGACGTGGAAGCCCAGTTCTGCCAGTGGGGCCATGAGATTGCGCCAGGAGAATGCGAGCTCCGGAAAACCGTGTAGTAATAGAACGAGTGGACGCGACGCATCCCCCGCTTCGAGATAATGCACATCCAGGCCGTTGACGCCTTCAACGACGGCTGATTGGACGCCATCAGGCAGCGGCAAGAGCGGAATGTCTCGCAGCAGTGCCATTATCAATAACCGGCCCGTCGGGTTTCATCTGTTACGTACCGCTCTTCCAGTTCCTTCACCTCATCCATGCCCATAAGGTCAAAGAATTCTTGGAAGGATGTGATGTCATTGGCGAGGGCTGCCACATCACCGGTTTCTTTCAGATGGCGCAAAGTTCGTTGGATCGCGGGGATGGCAGCCAGCACGACGAAGTTTGGATAAATGACAACGCCAAAGCCCATTTCCTGAATTTTAGACGTCGGCAAAAATGGCGTCTTGCCGCTGGAGGCCATGTTGTAAAGCAGCGGCTTCTCGAACAATTTGGGCGCTTCTTCGAGCTGTTCCATGGTCGTCATCGCTTCTAGGAAAAGCACATCTGCGCCCGCTTCCTCACAAGCATGGGCGCGATCGAGCATCGCGTTCCAGCCCTCGACTGCAAGTGCATCAGACCGAGCGACGATCTGGAAGTCTTCGTCCTTCCGGGCATCAACGGCGGCCTTAATCTTCGCCACCATGTCCTCTTGGCTGATAACGGCCTTGCCTGCCAGATGGCCGCAACGCTTTGGCCATTCCTGGTCTTCCAGGTGAATGCCGGCCACGCCTGCCCGTTCATAGGCCTGCACGGTGCGGCGCACATTCAGCGGCCCGCCCCAGCCTGTATCGGCGTCTGCCAGCAGTGGCAGGCCGGAAGCGTCAGCGATACGGCCTGCATTATCCACCATCTCGGACATTGTCAGCAGGCCGACATCTGGCATGCCCAGGCGATTGGCGGACGTACCAGCGCCTGTCATGTAGATGCCGTCGAATCCCTCAGAAGCGACCAGCCGCGCGTTCAGCGCATCGGCGACGCCCGGGAGCACTGCAAGGTCTGGTCCCGCAATCATCTGCTTCAATTTCGTCGTTGCCCGTTCGGTCATTCTGGCCTCCTCTGTGCGCATGTTTCCCCATGATCATGCCGACTTGCGCAGACCTCTCAACCCCCATACGATTTTGTCGAATTCAAGGGATCGCAGACCATGTCCGCAGAGCGGGAATTGACACTCTACGAAAAGCGCGTCGACGCCTTATTGCAGCTTCTGCCGAGAACTGACGGTGCCGCGCGTGAGACCTTTTTGGAAACGCAATTGGCGCTCAAAACGGCTTCTGATCAGGCTGAGTATTTTGACCGGTGGGTCGAATCCTTAGCGGAAAAACTGGTCGCGAATGGCGTGATTTCAGCCGATGAACTTGCGGCGAAGCTCGTGGATGTCCGCGCAACTGCCGCCAAATGGGATACAACTACGGAGGCCGCCGAATGACCGCCAAACCAAAGTTCCAGCCGGGTGATCTCGTGCTGGTGGATGACCGGGACCACACGGGCCATTGCCGCACGCCGACGTTCGTGCGGGGCCGCAAAGGCCGCGTGCGGCGGATGCTTGGCCTCTACAAAAACCCGGAAGAGTTGGCCTATTACAAAGATGCCGCCGAGCTGCCGCTTTACGACGTCGTATTCGAATGGCGCGAAGTATGGGGCGAGGACGGCCCGGATGAAATCGCCGCCGACATTTATGAACATTGGCTGAGCCCAGCCTGAGGGAGATGACAGATGCCCCATGATGGTCACCATCACCACGAAGACCACGCGCCGATTGAAGATGTTGAAGCCATCGGCGAGTACGAAATTCTAGAGCAGGCGATTCGCGAATTGCTGGTCGAGAAGGGCGTGCTGACGGCGGACGCTATTCAGACGCAGATCGATGAAATGGATAGCCGCACCCCCGTTGCTGGCTCCCGCATCATCGCCCGCGCCTGGACGGATGAGGCCTATCGCGCCCGCTTGATCGCAGACCCCAAACCGGCGCTGGCCGAAATGGGCGTCACCAAGCTGGACCATAACCCAGAAGTGAAGGTCGTTGCTGATACGGCGGATCGGCATCACGTTATCGTCTGCACGCTGTGTTCCTGCTATCCCCGGGTGATCTTGGGGATGCCGCCTGCATGGTACAAAAAGCGCGCTTATCGCAGCCGTGTTGTGAAAGAGCCGCGTCAGGTGCTGGCTGAATTCGGCACCGAACTGCCAGACAGTACGACGATTGAAGTGCACGACAGCACTGCTGACCTTCGCTATCTGGTCTTGCCGTTGCGCCCGGAGGGCACGGATGATTGGAGTGCCGATCAGCTGGCGGAGCTTGTGACCCGCGATATCATGATCGGTGTCCGCCTGCCCAAGGCAGCTTAGCGCCGGACACAAGGGCGATCCCTATCGTGACCGATAGGATCGCCAGCGCTTCCGCTGGTCCAATCGCCTCGCCAATGAGTGGCCAGGCGAGGACTGCGGCGAAGCAGGGCACCAGTGCGGCGAAGATTGCGGCTTCTGACGCGCCCAGTATGCGAATTCCATAGACGTATAAAAACATCGCGACGAGGCCATTCAGCACGCCGTGATAGCCGATCTGAAAGGCGAGTTCCGGCAATGGCAGGGTGGTTAGGCCGCTGTCGCCCACAAGCAGCCAGATAGGCCCATATACAGCGGCTGCGCCCACATGCGTGATCGCGAGTGAATGCCAGGGCGATAAGCCGGTGATCCGCACAACTACCGTGTATATGGCCCACATCCACGCGCAGGCATGGAATGCCAGATAGCCCTGGAAGGCACCTGCGTTCCCAGTGGACAGCGCCACCCAGCCGATAATCACAACGCCAAGAATGACAGCGCCGAGGCCTAGAAATCGCCTGGGCGAAGCTTTGTCGCCAAGGAAGATGATGCCGATCGCGAATACGAGTGCAGGAAAGCACCCCGGCACGAAGATCGCGGCATGGGCCGATGGGGCATATTGGATGCCATAGCCAATACCCAGCGCGAACGGGCCAGATAGCGTTGCCAATATGATCAGAGTGCCGAACCAGCCCGCGTTCCCGGCTTTGATGCCATGTCGCAGTACAATTGGCAGCAGTACGATGGCGCCAGCGGAACAGCGCAGCAGAGGCATATCCCACGCCGTGATGGCGCCGCTGGTGACGCCAAGTCGGGTTACTGGAAACCAGCCACCCCAAAGAATTGTCGCGAAAATAAGCGCCAGAACGGCGGTCAGCCGTTGTGGTTTAGAAGCCAGAATGGGCGCGCCGTTCAATAGGCCCTGGAAACACAGAAGTCGGCGACATCCGCCAGCGTTTCAGCCAATTCGCTCTCGCCATCAACGGCTAGCAGCGCTTGCTTGGCATCCTCGGCGCAGCGGGTTGCGGCCTTAGCGGAATCCGATATCGCGTCGCGCGCTTGCATCAAGCTAAGCGCCTGCTCTAAGTCGCTGTCCTTCTGGTCCAGATCTTCGATTACCCGGCGCCAGAATGTGCGCTCTTTCTTATCACCGCGTGCGTAGGCAAGCAGAACGGGCAATGTGGCTTTGCCTTCGCGGAAATCATCGCCGACGGTTTTGCCAAGTGCGCCCTGGTCTGCGTTGTAATCCAGCAGATCATCGACGATCTGGAAGGCGAGGCCAAGGTTCATGCCGTAAGCTTCTAGGTTATCCGCATCTGTATCTGGTCGCCCGGCAATAACAGGACCAACGCGGGATGCAGCGGCGAAGAGCGCTGCGGTCTTGCCGCGAATGACGTCAAAATACGCAGCTTCCGTCGTCGCAGGGTCGTTCGCTGTCGTCAGCTGCAGCACTTCGCCCTCGGCGATGGTGGCAGACGCATTGGCGAGAATGCGCAAGACTTCAAGTGACCCGGCATCAACCATCAGCTGGAATGATCGGCTAAACAGAAAATCCCCCACCAGAACGCTCGCCTGGTTGCCCCAGAGCGCATTGGCGGAGGCTTGGCCACGACGGAGATCGCTTTCGTCCACCACATCATCATGCAGCAAGGTGGCTGTATGAATGAATTCAACGCACGCGGCGAGGCCAATATGGTGCTCGCCCGTGTAACCGCACATGCGCGCTGTCGCCAGCGTTAGCAGCGGACGGAGGCGTTTGCCCCCGGCGGCAACGATATGTCCTGCGAGTTCTGGGATGAGCGCGACGGGACTATGCATCCGTGCGACAATCTCACGGTTCACGCTAACCATGTCGCTTTCCAGCATATTGGCGAGACGGGAGAGCGCGTCTGTTGGCGCAGGATCTGATGGTGCGGCGTGGTTCAACGCTGGAACTCCAGAGGGCGCCTGTGAAATAATGCGCGTGTGGGAGTGAGCATATGCTGACAGTCATGCCGGTCAACGGTCCTAAGCGTCGCGGAGAGTAAGGCTATGCAAGAAGTTCTACGAACGGGCGACCCGGTCCGCGCTTCCTGGGCGATTGCGACACTGGCGGACGCCGGGATCGAAGCTGTGTTGGCGGACCTTAACACTCACATGTTGGAAGGCTCAGGTGTTGCCATTCCACGTCGAGTGCTGACTGCGAGTGAAGATGCCAGCCGCGCGCGCTGGATACTTGAAACCAATGATCCAATGAAACCAGCGCCTTGACGGCATTTGAGACATCGGAAGACGCATGGCTTGGCGGGCGGCTGCGCTTGAAACAGCCAAAGCGTGGCTACCGTGTCGCCATCGATGCTGCATTGCTTGCAGCCGCCACGCCCCTACAGCCGGGCCAATGGGCATTGGATTTGGGCACAGGCGTTGCCGCTGCAGCGCTGGCGCTGGCCGCCCGAGTGGCCGATGGGCAGGTTGATGGTGTTGAGTTACAGATAGAATTTGCAGCACTTGGGCTGGAGAATACCCACCTGAATGGTTTTCAGGACAGAGTTCGATGCCTACAGGGTGACGTTCTGGATTTGCCGATGGATTCTGGCATTTATGATCAGGTGATGATGAACCCGCCATATTTGGCGGATGGTGGCAATGATGCTGGCATGGACCCGGCTAAGCGCATCGCAACGATTGAAGGCCCAGCACGCTTGGATGACTGGATGCGGGCTGCAGCGACTGCCTTAAGATCAGGGGGAGGGCTGACAATCATCCACCGCGCCGACCGGCTGGGCGATATTTTAACGTCGGCTAGTGCGAATGATTTTGGTGGCCTGAAAGTATTTCCGTTATGGCCTAAAGCAGGCGAAGCTGCCCGCAGGGTGATCGTGCATGGGCGGAAAGCTAAGGGTGGCAGGCTGGCGTTAGCGTCCGGCCTTGTTCTGCATCAACCTGATGGCGGATATACGCCGGAAGCCGATGCAGTACTGCGCGGCGGCGCTCTAGATTTAACCCCACATGCTTAGGAGGTTTTCGTAGGCTTTCTGTAGGCGGATGGCTATAGGGGTGGTCTGTGGCGTTTTATGTTTATGGTGCCTGCTGAGCCCGCATCAGCGACGAGTAAACTTGAATCAAAGGCCGATTTCAGCCAATCAATCTACGTCGTTGGCAGTACGCCAGGTAGAACGAAGATCATGGTTGCGTCCATTCAAAATCAAGCAGTGGGCGGACTTCTTCAGCGAAGCGGCGGGTTTGTACGACCCGTTCTTCCGGCGTGCCAAGGAAATCAAATTCAAAGAAGCGCACGCCCGCTTTATGGAACTCAGACAGTTTTTCCGCAACATCCTGTGGTGATCCGAGGGCGACATAGCGCTTCGTCGCCTTGCTAAAATCCATGGCGTAGCGTTCGGATAACACTGCATTAGCGCTGTCGAAGGCGGCCTCATAGGTGTCATCCAGGCGACAGAATAGCAGGTGGGCGGTCCCGTATGACGAAAGACCCCGGCCAGATGTCGCATACTCCCGCGCAATCCCTTCCAGCCCCTCACGATATTGTTCTGGTGTCACGACGTAGGAAATCCATCCATCGCAAAGCGTTGCGGCCCGTTTTATTGCTGCCTTAGAGCGCCCACCAACCCAGATAGGGGGGCCGCCTGCAGGTTCTGGCGCGGGGCGAAGCTTTGTCTCCGGGAAGCTGTAGAATTTGCCTTCATGGGCAACCGGTTCACCGGTCCATAATTTCCGAACGACCTCAATACCTTCGTTCAGCCGCGCGCCCCGTTCGTTGTGTGGGATGCCAGCAAGTGCGAACTCGCCCGGAAATTCACCGCCGACACCAACGCCAAAGATGAACCGCCCAGGTGCCATGCGGGCGAGGGTGATCGTCTGCTTGGCGACAAGGGCTGGGTGGCGCAATGGCAGCAGATAGACCGAAGTCGCGATCGTGATTTTCTCCGAAAGCGTAGCGATCATGCCGAGGCCCAAAATGGAATCATCAATGGGCAACGCGAACGCTAGATGATCGCCAACAGCGATACTGGTGAGGCCAGTTTCCTCCGCCAAAGTAACAAGTTCACGGGCATAGGCGGGGCTTGGCACGCGGGAATGCAGGCCAAAACGGGTGACGTCATCAAGCGGTAGATCAACCATCCGAAGCTCTCTCGTTAAATTGGGCTTAGGTAGAGTATCATCAGCAACGTCATTGGGGAGAGGATGATATGAGCAAAGTTCTACATCGGAATCTAGCCGCACCGCCGCCAAAGGCAGTCCGTGCCGAGGGCGTGCGCATCTTCACAGAAGACGGCGGTAATTTCATCGATGCCGCTGGTGGTGCCGCTGTATCCTGCCTTGGCCATAGTCATCCCGCGATCCTGGCTGCAATGCATGAAGCAATTGACCGCCTGCAATATCTCCATACAGGCTCCTTCACTCATGACGTGATGGAGGAATTAGCCGACGCGTTGTTAGAAGACGCGCCGGGCGATCTTTCCCATGCTTTCTTCGTTTCCAGTGGATCTGAAGCGGTTGAATCCGCCTTGAAGCTCGCCCGCCAGTATTTCCTAGAAATCGGGCAGCCCGAGCGATACCGGTTCGTGGCGCGACGGCAGAGCTATCACGGCAATACTTTGGGTGCCCTAGCCGTTGGCGGCAATGCGATGCGTCAGGCGCCCTATAAGCCGCTTTTGATGGATGCGGCGAGCCACATTGCCCCTTGCTATGCCTATCGTGACCAGCGGGACGATGAAACGCTAGAGGCCTATGGTCTCCGGGTTGCTAATGAACTTAAAACTGAACTGCTACGGCTTGGGCCAGAAACCGTCGCCGCTTTCATTGCAGAACCGGTCGTCGGCGCTACGTTGGGCTCAGCGCCTCCAGCGCCTGGATATTTCCGCCGTATCCGCGAGATTTGTGACCAATATGGCGTGCTCTTTATCGCTGATGAGATCATGTGTGGTGGCGGTCGTTGCGGCGCGATGTTTGCAATATCGGATGAGGGTGTAGCGCCCGATATCATTACCGTCGCGAAAGGCCTGGGCGGTGGCTATCAGCCGATTGGGGCGATGCTCTCTGCGGGCCATATCGCGGATGCTCTCAAGCTTGGGTCTGGTGGGTTTCAGCATGGGCACACGTATCTCGGCCACCCCATCGCCTGCGCCGCAGCACTAGCCGTGCAGAAGACGCTCCGGACAGACAATCTACTCGCCGCCGTATCGCGTCAAGGTCAGCGGCTTATGGCTGGACTGGAGGCTAAGCTCGGGCAACACCCGAATGTTGGTGATATCCGGGGCAGGGGGCTTTTACAGGGGATCGAACTCGTCACAAATCGGGATACGAAGACGCCGTTTGATCCAGCCCTGAAGCTCAATCAGCGGGTCAAGGCGGAAGCGATGGCGCGCGGCGTTGTAGTGTATCCAATGCCTGGCACAATTGACGGCGTGCATGGTGACCACATCGTGCTTGCTCCGCCCTTTATCGCTACGGATGCGGAGATTGATGAGATCATTGAGGCTGTGGCCGCCGCAATTCCCGCTGCAATCCCATCAAATTGACGGTTTTGACCTTAACGTAGGCACAACGCAGTTTGCTGCATTATCTGGTGAACCTCCTGAACTGGGATGCGCCATGAGCAGTTTGACCGTCGCCGACGCCAATAACCTTGTCCTTGATCCATCTGCGGAAAATCGGGAACTAACCGCGATTAAGATCACGGAGCTGTTCAAGTCGAAGGCGCTTGATCCGACAGCCACAAACATGGTCGAGGAGATTTTGCGTATTTTCGCCCATGATGCAGCGATCCGGGTGCCCAAAGCCGTATCGCAGCAATTACAGCATGAGCCGGACCTGCCGAAAGATGTAGCGCTCGCCCTAGCGCGGGATGTGGATGATGTGGCTGTACCCGTGCTGCGGTTCTCCTGCGCATTGTCTGACGCAGATTTAGCGGAACTGGCGGCGAGTGAAGGGCAGGCCAAGCTCTGCGCCATGGCGACCCGTCACCAAGTCGGCCCGGTTTTGAGTGATGCGCTGATTGATCACGGCGATGAAATGACGGTCGCGACGCTGTTGGCGAACGCAGGCAGTAGCCCAACCGAAACCGGCATGATGACGGCTTTGGATAAATTCACCGACAGTGATCGCGTCCAAGCTCCACTGGCCCGGCGCATGGACGTACCGCCAGCAGTGTTAGTGCTGATGATCACGCTGGTCTCAGATCATGTGCTGCAGGAGCTGAGCAGCCGGAAGGACCTGCCGCCGGACCTCGCAGCAGATATCATTGCGCAGGCAGAGGAACGGGCGTTTATCAGCTTAGCAGATGAACACGCCGACCCGGCAGAGATGGTTGCGCATCTTGTGCAGGCGGACAGGTTATCTTGCAGTCTCGCTGTCCGGGGCCTGGTCTCTGGCGATTTTGCGTTCTTTGAGCACGCAATGGCTGATCTTGCAGGGCTAAGGCTGGATGTTGCGCGTTCGTTAATCCACGACGCTGGAACCCTTGGCGTTCAAGAACTTTGCCAAATGGCGAAGACGCCTGAGCGGTCGACTGAACTGATTGTAGCAGCAATTTCCACAGCCAAAGACCTTGACTCTGAGGATTGTGAGATGGACCGCGCCCGCTTCCAGTCCCGCATGATCGAGCGGATGCTCACGCATTTTGAGGACCTTGGTGACCATTTAGCCGTAAATGGCGTGGATGATTTAATCGATCAGCTGCGTGCGCCCGCTGCTGCCTAAAAAATGAAATCGTCTTCCACTAGGCTGGCTTCAGTGACGCCAACGAGCTGGATCGTATCCGTTGCCGAAATCTGGATGACGGCACCCCCAGCGGTATCCGTCGTGATCGCCTGAATGTCCGCCAAGTTCGTAAACGTGAATGGTGTCAGGTCAAGCTGATCAACGACGCCAGCTCCGGCGCGGAAATCCTGGATGACGTCTGTGCCAGCGCCCGCCAAGAACCGGTCATTACCATCTCCACCTGTGAAATCGTCATCGCCATCTTCGCCAGCGAGTCTGTCATCGCCGTCACCGCCATTGATTGTATCGTCGCCGTCTAGGCCGAATACCTCATCTTCGCCTGCAAGGGCGTTTATGAGATCGGCATCAGCGGTGCCAGTGAGTGTTTCGCCGTTTGCGGTACCGTCGATGTCAGCCATGAAACAATTCCTAATGTTTGTTCGAATATGCAGGATTGATTGCTAAGCGGTGGACCGTGCAGCACCTACGTTCATACTTTCTTAACTATTTTATCGGGGTCGGTCGCGATTGCCCATATCGGGCACGCAGAAATCAAGTTGGTGTTGGCTTAAGCCACATCAAACGCAACGGATACGCGTTCTTCATCACCCTCGAATGGTTCCGTCCAATGCCAGATATAAGATGGGAAGCAGACCAACAAGCCCGCTTCAGGGGTTAAGAAACGTGTTGGGGGCGGGCGAACGCTTGGGATGTCGTAACCAGGCTTGCCAAAGCCAAGCCAGCCTGCGTGGTTGCCATCACCGGACGAAACCGCCTTCGGGACTTTCGGATAATAAACGCCGCTCAACCATCCGAGGTTATGGATATGCGCTGCTTGCACACCCTGTCCCGGCATCAGGTTGGCCCAGGAGATGATTTCGAGAGGGGTCTTCGCGCGCCTTCCAAGAAAGGGGTGGCCGGAAACAGTCGCGAATTCTGCAGAAACTTGGCGGACGGCGTCTGCAATTAGCGCCCGAAAAGCTTCGATCACAGGAGGGACGGGGGCACCCTCTGCGAACAGGTTCTCCGTAACGCGTCCGCCACGGGCCGCACGTTGGGCTGGGTCCCAAGTTTCGGTGAGTGTTGGGTGCGCTTCGAATGCGGCGACCAAGTCCTCATTGAAAGCTTCGATGCTGGCATACCCATTCGGGGCTGCTGGTTTCTGCGTGAATACGAATTGATCTGGGTCGAGTAGCGCTAGTGCCTGATCGTCCTCATGGAGTTCCCATAGCGCCTGCGCCCGGTAGGCAGCGACATTAGCGCTTAGTACGCCTGTCTCTATGTGCTGATCGGTCAGCCTGAGGGCGTCCGGGAAGCGTCCGAGTTTCAAGAGGCAAGCTGCGTAATTGCTAAGCTGGGGTGGAGCGCCAGAACCAAGTGCGAGGCCTTCAGCATACAAGCCTGCGGCCCGGTCTATTTCACCAGCACTTTGAAGGATGTCGGCTAAGTCTATCTTGGCAGGACCATATTTAGCATCAGCATTGACGGCACGCTCCAGGAGCGCCCTTGCGGCCTCCTGGTCGCCATAGCGCCGCCCAATACCAGCCAGCCGCCGAAGGGCAGCAGGATGCTTTGGTGCGACTTGAAGAATAGCACGGTAACTAGTTTCTGCAGAACGAAAGTCACCTTGCTTCTCAGCTGCAAGTGCAGCTTGCCAGCGGGCATTTAATTCAGCGGCAGAACGGATCATAGTAGGCGGTATCACCATTCGCCAATAATGAAGCCACGCTTAACCGCACCAGCTCTCCCTGACCGTGCCCCTAGGGCTTTGTCAGAAATTGTTGTGCGTGTGCGGCGGGCGCGGAAATGGGCGAACAGGCATTGATGCAGGTCTGCCTCTGCCGCGAGACCTTGCCCGGCAAGATCATTCTGTTCTTCTGAATCATTAATGCGATCAAATAGTTGCGGTTGTTTCTTCTCCCAAAATATGTATTTCCATTCTGCACTTGCGATCATATATCCGCGCGCGTCCACTGGATTGAGGCCTAACCACTTGGCAGCGTCACGCATGGCGAAATCTGTTTCAGAAACAATAGTTTCGCGCCATTCCTTCACATCACCACCATCTCGCAACAAAGGCAGGAGTGAGCGGCCTTCGAGCCGTTGCCCATCATCGGTTCCGCCCAGCACATCGACAAAAGTAGAGGCCAGATCAATGCTCTCTGTCAGGCGGTCATCAACGCTGCCGCGGGTGGCGTCAGCGCGTTCGTCGGGGTCATAGATGATCAGCGGCACGCGCACACTTTCGTCGTGCAGGAGCTCTTTCTCACCAAGCCAATGGTCGCCCAAATAATCACCGTGATCGCTGGTGAAGACGATCATGGTGTCGTCCATGCGTCCGCGCTGTTCCAGGAATTGGAAAAGTTGGCCCAGCCAATCATCAATCTCACGGATCAGGCCCATATAGGCTGGAATAACAGCTTGCCGCACCTCATCGCGGGCGAAAGTCGCACTGTCCACATGCTCCATGAACGCGCCGTGCACGGGATGTGGATTGTCCCGTTCTGCTTGACGCTTATTAGCAGGCAATATCTGGTTGGCGGAATACATGTCGTGATATGGGGCGGGCGCGATATAGGGCCAGTGCGGCTTGATATAGGAGAGGTGAAGGCACCAAGGATCTTCGCCTGCTTCATCAATAAAATCGAATGCCCGCTTGGTCATATAGGCAGTTTCTGAATGTTCTGCCGCAACACGGGCGGGCAATGGAGAATGGCGCATGCTCCACCCGGATAAGACCTCGCCGTTTGGGCCTTCGGCGGAGTTCGCATAATCGTTCCAGGGATTGTCCCCTGGGTAGCCTTGCTCATTCAGCCAGCGATTATACCGCAAATTCGGATCGACGCTGGGGTGCGGATGCAGGCCATCGTCGCGCTCATAAGGCTCAAACCCGCATTGGGATATTAGAACACCAAGCTCTGAATTCCGTTCAATGCCAAGCCGCGCCATGCCTTCCGCATCCGCCGCCATGTGCGTTTTCCCGACAAGGGCGGTGCGCACGCCAAGCGGCCTCAGAAAATCACCAATCGTGTGCTCCGCGACGCTCAAGGGGATATTGTTCCAATGCGCCCCATGAGTGGTCATGTAGCGACCTGTATAGGTGCACATGCGACTGGCGCCGCAAATGGGCGACTGGCAGTAGGAATGCCGGAACAGCACGCCCTTTGCGGCCAGCGCGTCCAGGGCCGGGGTCTCCAGCGTCGGATGGCCGCTGGCACCTAGGTAGTCCCAGCGCTGCTGATCAGTCATGATGAACAACACATTGCGGACAGCACCCATGGCGAAAACTCCACATAAACCGAACAAGCACCGGAACCGAACGCCGGACATTCCCAAGCGTTCCTCTAGGAATCGCTTTAACCGGCATAGAGTAGAGCCCGGCGGCTTCGATTCTGTCGAGGGTGTTCACACGCCGAAGCAGTATTTTGGCATCGCCCCAGATATTGATCTGGCGACGCGCGTGCTTTTTCAGGACCGAATGCTGCTGGTGATCGATAAGCCGGCAGGCATTCCCTGCCATGCAGGCCCATCGGGCCAGCCGAACCTGGAAGCGGGGCTGGACCAACTGCGTTTCGGCTCCAAGGACCGTCCAACGCTAGCGCATCGCCTGGATCAAGATACATCCGGCTGCCTCGCTATTGCGCGTGGCCCGAAGGGAGCCAAGCGTTTGGGACGCTTGTTTCAGGAAGGCCTGCCGCAGAAGACTTATTGGGCCGTTGTAGAGGGCGGGCCGGCGGACGATGCAGGCCGGATTGACGCGCCGCTCCTGAAGATCAGCAGCAAGGAAGAAGGCTGGCGGATGATTGTTGACCCAGCCGGTAAGACCGCCATCACAGAATGGAAGGTGCTTGGCCGGGCGAATGGTCAGGCATGGATCGAATTCAAGCCGCAAACTGGCCGGACACATCAAATTCGCGTCCACGCTGCACATCTTGGTTGTCCGATTGTCGGTGATATCCGGTACGGTGCGTCAGAAGAATCATTGCTTTGCCTGTTAGCGCGCTCGCTCGTTCTGCCGGTTTACCAGGAACGTCCAAACGTTGTGGCTGAGGCTGAGGCTGCGCCACACATGGCGTCAGCGCTTGAAGCTTTTTCTACCGACGCCACGCCTTAATCCGCTTTGCTGCTTCCTGAACGTCCGCACGGCTGGCGCAAAAGCTGAAGCGGGCGGATTGGCTGCCGCGTATGGGATCGAAATCTAGCCCAGATGTAGCCGCAACGCCCGTTTCATTCAGCAATGATGTGCAGAAGCTTGGGCTATCATTAGCGACCGGTGATGTATCCACATAAATGTAGAACGCGCCATCGGGCGGGGCCGCGGGGGTGAGGCCGCGGGCGCTTAGGGCATCCAGCAAGTCCAGGCGGTTTGCGGCGTAGACATCACGGTAGCCTTGTAATTCTTCATGGCAATCAAATGCAGCCGCAGCAGCGATCTGAGAGATCGCAGGTGGTGAGATGAAGAGGTTCTGCGCCAAGCGTTCAATCGGCTTGCATAGGTCTTCCGGCAGGATCGCCCAGCCAATTCGCCACCCAGTCATGGCGAAGTATTTGGAAAAGCTGTTGACGACAATCGCGGAAAGCGAACCCGCCGCCGTTTCGCCATCCTGGCCATATGTCAGGCCGTGATAGATTTCGTCGGAGATCAGGCGGATGCCGGCTGTGTGGCACCAATCTGCCAGTCGGCCAAGTTCACCTGGTGCGAACATGGAACCTGTTGGATTACCGGGGCTCGCCACTACGACACCATCTAGCGGGCCAAGCCCTGTCAGCGCCTCAGGTGTTGGCTGGAATGCTGTGGACGCATCTACGGGTATCGCCACGGCCTCAACGCCAACGGCTTTCAGGATGTTGCGATAGCAAGGGTAGCTTGGGTCCGCCAATGCCACGCGGTCGCCTGGTGCAAAGCACGCCAGGAATGCCAGCAGGAAACCGGCAGATGACCCGGTCGTGACCGCAATCCGGCTCTCATCGATATCCAGAGTGTACTGGTCGCGGTAATGCGCACGGATTTTGCTGCGCAGGTCCGGCTGGCCAAGCGCATTGGTATACCCAAGCGTTTCCGTTTCCAGCGCTTTCGCCGCCGCAAGCCGTGCGCCCTTTGGGGCCGGAAAACCGGGCTGGCCGACTTCGAGATGAAGCACATCCTTACCGGTCGCCTCGCGCTCTGCCGCCGCGCGCATGACTTCCATCACCAAGAAAGGCGATACATCGCCCCGTTCAGACAGTTTAAGCACCATTGGATTTACCTTGCCGTCGCGGCGAGGCCATTGCCGCGCCAGTCCGTTCGGATATCGCAGAGTTCTTGGTTCGCAGGTAGCCCAAGTGGGCAGGAGGCACCATTGATGAGACCAATAGAGCCGCCTTCCTCGATCTTGTAGCCCCGCGCTTTCAGAGCTGCCCGTGCGGCTTCGCCAACGTCTTTTTCCACGGATACAGTCGCCGCGCCCCCGGAACGGCTGAAGCGCGGTGCGCCGATGGCTGGATTGATCTGCGCATCACCAAGCATGATTTCAGTGGCAACAGTGACCACTGTTGTCGAGGACCCGCTGCCAGAGCCTGCAAGTGCGAGATAAAAGTCACCCGTGTTCTTATTGCCGATGACGATAGGACCGACTGAGCCGGACAACACACCCGGTGGTGGCAGCAATGCGGGCGGGGAGCCAATACCTGGCAGCATGCGCCCAGCCCCAAAGGGCCGGAATAGCGTGAATCCGCAGGCAGCGGCATTGCCCCGATTATCAACCGCAACAACCGATGTGCCGGAAGATTCGCTTGGAACAGGCTTCACGCCTTGCAGCCATGCGCTAATCGGCTGCGCTTTGTTGGGATTGAAAGCCTTGAAGCGATTCTCAACGCTTTGAATAGCTGCATCATCAAGAACCGCCAAGTCGGACCCTGGTTGTGCGGCCCATTGTGCAAAATCAGCATGGGCAGCAACTGATGCTTCGGCGATCACGTGCAGCCGCTCATCACGGTCTGCGCGGGGTAGGGCGCGGCTTTCTGCCAATATCTGCCAGAGCCTTGCTTGCTGTGGGCCATTGGAGTTCGACATGGGTAGGAACGCGATTACGTGATTTCCTGCAGGACGCTCGATTGCCGGAATGGCGCGAGGCGTATAGGCGCGCAGGGTTTCTAAGGGCAGGTCGCCGCCAATTGCCGCCACGGCACCTGCGTATTGTCGTGCCAGCGGGCCGCTGAAAATGGCACCGGCACCGCGCTGGCGAATGCTGGAAAGTGCTGCGGAAAGTTCTAGCTGCTGAATCTGGTCGCCTTCTTTGACGAAACCGCCGCCAGGGCGCCCAAATATGGCGACCATGCTTGGTGACTTTGCTAACTCACCAGCCCTGGCTTGAATGTCAGTCGCAAGGCTCCGAGAGACCGCATGCCCAAACCTAGCAAGCGTTTCCGCCGGGCCGATAAGCTCTGCCCATGGCATTTGGCCATAGCGGGCCTGCATTGCCGCCATGCCGCGTACAGCAGCAGGTGGTGCGATGCGGGGCCTGCCAGAAGCGCTTTGCTGTACTGGTCTTGGCATGAAGTCATAGGCTAAAAATTCTTCCGCGTCGGCCGCGAAGTGAACGCACCCGCCGACCGCACCCAGGCTGGCCATAGAAGGCTTGGTGACCGTTAGCGTGAAGAACATCGCTGTCGCCGCATCCGCAGCAGACCCGCCCCGTCCCAGAATATCCCTACCAACAAGCGCCGCCCGCGGCTCGTCTGCCGCGACACCGCCAATAAAGCCAGTGATGAAACCGGGTTCGCGAACTTTCTTGGTTTCGCCGCATGCAGATAACGCCAATGAGGCCACTATTGCGGTCAGCAATAACTGGACTGTGCGTTGACGTCGGCTAGCGGGATGCCTAGGTGTGAGGGGTACGCGTAGGGACAGGTTCAGCATGAAACTCACGATGCGAATTATGTCAGCCGCCGTTGTGCTTTGGATGGCGCTTCAGCCAACCACGCTCAGCGCCCGGCCGGCGGTAATCCGGGACGCGGAGATCGAAAGTATCATCCGAAGCTACGCGACGCCACTGCTTCAAGCAGCGGGCATAGCATCAGGTGATGTTCGGTTGATACTGGTCCGGGATAATCAGATCAACGCCTTTGTCGCTGGCGGCATGAATATCTTTATTTACACAGGTCTTTTGCGCAGCGTTGACAGCCCCGATGAGATTCGTGGCGTGCTTGCTCACGAGATTGGTCATATCGCGGGTGGCCATATTGCTAGGCTAGGCGCAGAGCTGGAACGGGCCTCTTCGCAAGCGCTGTTAAGCACAATCCTTGGCGTCGCAGTCGTGGTTGCGGCTGGACGGGCGGACGCTGCAGCGGCTGTGATCGCTGGCGGAGCAGGCTCGGCACAGCGAGGCCTGTTATCCCACACACGCACTCAGGAAAGCGCCGCGGATCAAGCGGCGTTTCGGTATCTTGAAGGCAGTGGATATTCTGCGGCGGGCATGGTCGCCATGTTGGACCGTTTGGCAGGACAAGAACTTGTGTCGGACACCTATCAAGATCCTTATGTCCGCACACATCCGCTTTCCCGTGACCGCGTGCGCTCCGCGAGAGCGTTTGTTGCACGGACTCGCAATGCAGGTCGTGTTGCTACTGCAGCAGAGCTTGCGACCTATGATCGGATCAAGGCCAAGCTGGCAGGCTTCATTGACCCGCCACAACGCACATTGGACCGCTATGCCGCACATGACCCAGGCGTGCCTGCGCAATATGCCCGCGCCATCGCCCAGTATCGGCGCGGTGATCTTGTTGCGGCTATACAAGGCATTGATAGGCTAATTCGGCGAGCGCCGAATGACCCATATTTCCATGAACTAAAAGGTCAGATGCTCTACGAGAATGGGCGCGTTCAAGAATCCGCGGTGGCGTATGAGGCTGCTGTTGATTTACTGCCAAGTGACCCTGCACTGATGGGACCAGCGGCTAAAGCTATGATGGAAGCCGGCGGCGGAGGGCGCACGGCGCGCGCAATCGAGATGCTGGAACGCGTGACGCTGCTTGAGCCGCGCAATCCAAGCGCATGGCTGCACCTCGGCATCGGCTACGGCAAGATGGATCGGATCGGTGACGCTTCGGTGGCGTTGGCAGAAGCAAATATGTTGAATGGTCGAATGGCGGATGCTGGGCTGCAAGCGCGCCGCGCCCAGCATCACTTGAAAGAGGGTACGCCTGGATGGTTGAAGGCGGAGGATATTCTGCGCACGATTGAGCAACAGAAACGATAAGGCTGGCGATATGTCCGACTTCGAAACGATCCGTTACGAAAATCCTTCACCTGGCGTGGCGCGCATTATCCTGGCGCGCCCTGATGCTCGGAATGCGCAAGACTTGTCGATGACTTATGAAATCGACGAAGCATTCAAGCTAGCTGGCGCAGATGATGCGATCAAAGTCGTGATCTTGGCGGGCGATGACCCGCATTTTTCATCCGGCCATGATCTTCGTGGTAAGTCCACCAGGACGATGGATGATTTCGAGCAAGTCACGATGTGGGGCGCCTTCGACGCTGGTGGTGCTGAAGGCCGTTTGAGCCGGGAGATGGAAATCTACCTCGGCATGAGTAAGCGCTGGCGGGACTTTCCCAAGCCGACAATTGCCGCCGTGCAGGGTAAATGCATCGCAGGCGGGCTGATGCTTGCTTGGGTGTGTGATTTAATCCTGGCTTCAGACGACGCGCAATTCCGTGATCCTGTGATTGATCTTGGTGTTTGCGGTGTTGAATGGTTCGCTCACCCCTGGGAACTTGGTTGGCGTAAGGCCAAGGAATTGCTGTTCACCGCAGATTGGTTCTCTGCTGAAGAAGCCCGTGAATTCGGCATGGTCAACCGCGTGATCCTGCGCGCTGAGTTGAATGATCACGCGTTGCAATTGGCAGAACAAATCGCCAGCAAGCCGGCGTTCGCGCTGAAGGCGACGAAACTGGCTATCAATCAGGCGCAGGATGCTGCTGGTTTCCAAAATGGCATGAACACCGTGTTCGCATGGCATCAACTCTGCCACGCGCACAACATGCAGATATTCAATCTGGCAGTCGATCCGTCCGGCCTCGCACCATCTGTGAAGGGCCGAACGGATACCCGCTTAGCGCCAAAGAAGTAGGCGTTTATTTGACACTAGAAAATGCCGTCGGCTGCAGGAATGAATTTGAGTAGCCGGAGATCAATGGGCCATTTTCTTCAGTTTGAGCACGCTTGGTCGCCCATTCTTCGTCAACCATGAACTTGCCCCATTTCTCCTCTCGGTCCGCAAGTGAGTCCCAAGCGAGCAGGTAGTAGAGGTTCTGATTGCTTTCGCCGACAAGGACGGTCCAGAAACCTGCTTGGCGAATGCCCATGCGTTCCCAGATTTTCAGTGTGATGGTGTCGAAGCGTTTAAGCAGGTCTGGCATGCGGCCCGGCATGGCGTGATAGACGCGCAGTTCATAGATCATCGGCTTTGTCCCAAGATATGTGAATGGATGACGAGTAGCTTGGAGCAGACCCCAGCGCCCCGGCAAGTGCCTTAGCTGAACGCAATCGCGACCCAACCGACTACCAGCACTGCAATTGCAAACGGGGCTAGCTTGCGAACAATTGCGGCTTCTTGGCCGATCAGCCCAAGTGCGGCTGCCGCCATCGCGACGCGCATGGGCGACAGCATGGTGTAGGCGCTGGCGACGACGTTCTGCGTCGTGATGGAGATTGTGCCGCCTTCGCCTGTGGCAGCACCAAGTGCCGCCTGAAGCTCTGCCAGCATGCCGTGGGCGGCTGCATTCGATCCTGTCAGCCACCCGGCAAGTGCGGCGAAGATCGGCGTGGCATAACCTGCACTTTCGCCAAGTGCGCCCGCCACGGCTGATGCGATGACTGTTTGCGAACCGGCACCGGACATACCTTCACCCAACACGACAAAGCCTGCCGTCACCAATGTTGGAATCCATGCCAGCTTGAGAGCGGCCTTCGCTTGTGTGCCGATGGATCTGAGGGGCATTCCCTTCGCCAGGCCAAACAAAATTCCAATGATAATGAGCCACGTTGCGGCGTGCGCTGCTGGTGGGAAGCCGTGCAGGTCTGACCAAGGTTGGATCGTCCATAGAGAAGCCAGCGCTGGCGTGATGCCGGGTATCAGCCGCAAAGCGATGAGCGCTGCTGCCAGGATCGCGAATGGCCCCGCACGCAATGATTCCCGTGCACGCGCCCGGTCTATCAGCCATCGAAGCGCAAACAACGCGCCGCCCGCGATAACGCCAGCAAGATCGACAACGCCCATGCGGTTCGTAAAATAGAGGATCGTCAGCATTGCGGTAAGCCAGAGCGCTTCCGGCAGCATGGCGGATGGCTTGAAGCCCCCTGGCGCCCAAAACCAGAACAAGGTCAGTGCTGCTGTCAGCACCGGTATGGAGAGGATCGCGCTGTCGGCACCGAGTGTGGACAAAGGCGTATCGGTCAGCCCCGATGCGATCTGTGTGCCGATAGCGAGCGCGCCCCAAGGCACGAGCGACAAGGAAAGCAATGCCAGCGGCGCAATTTTGTCGCGCGGCAGCCCGGACCCTTGCAGGACTGCTACTGCAGCGACAGCGCCAAGGCCGAATCCGCTGGCGCTTTCCACAAATACGCCAAGCAGGAATATGGCTGCAAAGGTCTGGCGTCGGGCGTCCGCCTCGCTGGCAGGAGTCTCCGCCGGTGCAAACGCTTCTGGTGATGCAGTGAGAGCGACCCGCTGGAAAAATAGGCCAGTGATGATGATTGAGATCGCCTGCCATGCGACCCAGAGGCCACGCCCAGCAGAATTTGCGGCAGAAAACAAACGGGCGAATGCATCGCCATCTGTTACGAATGCCACATAAATCAGTGCGATAAGCGCGCCGATGCATCCAGCGCGGGCGATGCTTGCCCGCCCGCTCAACACCAAGGTAAATGCAGCTGCGAGCGGCAATAGCGCGAGCAGCAGTACCATCAGGCTAGTGTTACGCAGCGATGTGGCGGCGGATCGCCTCCACATCCGGCGCGTTGGCCACAGGGCCAACCATTGTAAGGGTCGGTGGGCCACTCAATGCTTTGGCAGCAAAGGCGCTGACGGCGGCTGCGTCGACTGCATCCACCCGGTCCCGCACTTCTTCGGTCGTCAGCGGGCGGCCATGGATCAGTATTTGCTGAGCTAATTGTTCGGCGCGCGTGGAGGTGCTTTCGCGGGACATCAGCAGGCTGGCGCGGAGCTGTGCCTTTGCCCGGTTTACTTCATCCTCGCCAGCATGGTCAGCAACAGACTTCAGCTCATCAATTGCGACCTCAAGCACTTGGCCCGCTTGCTCACCATCAGACCCCGCATAGATACCCATAATGCCACTATCTGTCATCGCAGATAGAAATGCGTATATTGAGTAGCATAGGCCACGTTTCTCACGTACTTCCTGAAATAAACGAGAGGACATACCGCCGCCATAAAGGGTCGAGAAAACGTGGCCTGCATAGTAATCCGGTGCTGTCAGTGCCACGCCTGGAAGGCCAAGCAGGACGTGTGCTTGTTCAGACTCTTTGACGATCCTGGCTTCGCCGCCTCGATATTCAGACGCGGCCAATGCAGGCGCTTCACCGGCTGGCATGTCGCCGAAAAGGGTCGTCGCCAGATCAACGAACACCCTGTGATCGACTTTGCCTGACGCACAAACGATCATGTCGCGCGGTTGGTAGCGGGCGGTCATATACTCAACAACACCTTGGCGCGGCATGGTGCGGATGATCTCGGGCTCGCCCAAAATGGGCCGACCAACAGACTGTCCTGGATAGGCTACGGCCTGGAACGCATCGTGGGCTACATCTTCTGGCGTGTCAGCGGCTTGGCCGATTTCCTGCAAAATGACAGTGCGCTCGCGGTCAAGCTCATCTTCGGCGAAAGTGGAATTGCGCAGGATGTCCGCCAGGATATCAAGTGCCAGCGGTGCGTCCTCTTTCAGCACACGAGCGTAATACGCCGTGACTTCACGGCTTGTATAGGCGTTCAGATGTCCGCCTACGGCTTCAATCTCGCCAGCAATATCTGCGGCACTGCGGCGCTCTGTGCCTTTAAAGGCCATGTGCTCCAGCAGATGGGCGACGCCGTTATTCTCTGCTGTTTCAGAGCGCGCACCGCTGCCGACCCACACGCCGAGCGCAGCGCTTTCTACTCCATCAATCCGATCCGTTGTGATGGTGAGGCCATTGTTTAGGCGGGTGACGTCTACAGTCATGAAGTGCGGTTCCGGAATTTGCGGACATGGTTTTGTATGACAGAAAGGGTATTCGGTAGCGTTGTGTAGTGTTCTTCTTTAGCGAATACAGCAGCTAAGCGTTCAGGCAATTCGGGCTCTGCACCGGTCGCTTCCTTAATGGCCCCAGCGAACTTGGCCGGATGGGCCGTTGCTGCGACGATCATAGCTGTTTCCGCCGCAGGCCGCGCTTCTGCCGCAAGGAGGCCGACCGCTGTATGCGGGTCCAAAAGATAGCCGCTGGATTTCTGCCTGCGGGCGATTCCTGCCATTGTTTCCTGGTCATCAAACCGGGCCGCACTGAACATATCCGTGGCCGCTGCATGGCGATTTTCGCCAACTTGCAGCACGCCAGATGCCCTGAAGGTCTGCATTGCTTCTGCGGTTGCAGCCCCGTTCCGGTCGTACAGATCAAACAAAAGACGCTCGAAGTTGGACGAGACTTGGATATCCATGGACGGGGAGATTGTCGGCTCAACCGGTCGCATCGTCATGTCGTCGGCATCAAAGAAGCGCGTCAGGATATCATTGGAATTTGAGCCGATAACGAGCTTAGCAATGGGAAGCCCCATCTGCCGGGCGGCATAGGCCGCGAACACATTGCCGAAATTGCCAGTCGGCACTGCGAAAGAAACCCGCCGGTCAGGCGCGCCGAGGCGCACAGCCGCGTAAACATAATAAACAATCTGGGCCATCACTCGTGCCCAGTTGATCGAATTGACGGCGGACAGATTGACTTCGTCGCGGAAGCTGGTGTCTGCGAACATGGCTTTGACGATATCCTGGCACGCGTCGAAATCACCCTCGACAGCGATGTTTGAGACGTTCTGTGCTGCAACAGTCGTCATCTGACGCCGTTGCGCTTCAGACGTTCGGCCGCTTGGATGCAGGATGCAAATATCTATGTTGTCGCGGTCGCGGCAGGCCTCAATCGCGGCGGAGCCGGTATCCCCGGATGTCGCACCGACAATCGTAATCCGCTTGCCTCGATTCTCCAGCACATGGTCAAACAATCGGCCCAGAAGCTGCATCGCAACGTCTTTGAATGCCAAAGTTGGACCATGGAACAACTCAAGCGCCCACAAATCTTGGTCAAGCTGTACTAGGGGTGTTACGGCTGGATGGCCAAAGCTGCCGTAACTTTCCGTCAAGATACGGCGGTAGGCGTCTGCATCAATGGGGCCGCGCACAAACGGCCAGGTGACGCGAAACGCGGTTTCGACATAGTCCAGGCCCCGCAAGTCGCGCAGCGCCTGGGCGCTTAGTTGCGGCCATTCTTCTGGCACATACAATCCACCGTCTTCGGCCAAGCCCGCCAAAAGTACGCCTTCAAAGTCTAGCACCGGCGCCTGGCCGCGCGTGGAGATATATCGCATCGTCAAGTCCGCTTCGCTGTGAACGCTAAGTTTGGCGCTGCAAGGTGCGAGGAATATACCTTTCCCACCAGAGCGTATAGGGAGTAGCTTGATTTGCTCTGATCCAGGATTTTCCCGTTTATGGCCCGTGCATCAAATCGCCCGATCTACGGCATCGTCATGATGCTGATTTCAATGAGCTGTATCGCAATCGTCGATGCGCTGGGCAAGCGCGTTATTGCGACCATGCCGCAGCTTGAAGTGGTTGGTTTGTACTTCCTGATCATCTGGATATTGTCGCTGCTTTATGCCTATGCGAACAGCGTCCCGGTGCGGGTGCTGGTGCGCACAGAAGCGCCGTTTTTGCAGTTCGCCAGGGGCATGATGCTTGTCTGTTCGCTCTCGTTACTGTTCATTGCGCTTAAGCATTTGCCGCTGGCAGAAGCGACTGTAATCAGCTTTACCTCACCGTTATGGGTCGTTGCGTTCTCGGCACCATTCCTGGGCGAAAAGGTTGGCTGGCAGCGTTGGGCGGCTGTGGGCGCTGGGCTTATCGGCGCGGCTATCGTAATGCGCCCTGGGACAGAGATATTCCAGTGGATGGCGTTGCTACCGTTGATCGGCGCGATGTTCTTTGCCGGATACACAATTATCACCCGGATGCTGGCGGGAAGGGATCGGTTTGAGACAACGCTGTTCTACAGCTTTCTGGTCGGTTCCACTGTCGTTATCGGCGCTGCATATGTTGTCGGCTGGCAGGAACCGACGTTCGCGGAATGGATCCAGTTGGCCGGTATGGGCGCGCTTGGCATGGTCGCCCATCTCACCATGCTTCAAAGCCTGGAATCTGCGGATGCGTCCCTCGTAGCGCCATTTAATTATGTCCGAATCATCTGGGCAGTCGTACTGGGATATCTTTGGTTTGGAACAACGCCTGGAATGGCGACCATTATTGGCGGCGGGGTCATCGTTGCGAGCGGATTGTTTGTTTTGTGGCGTGAAACCCGATTAAAAAATCACCTGAATAGATAGGAAAGAACGCATGGAATTAGGCTTACAAGGCAAACGCGCCATCATAACCGGCGCTAGCCGCGGCATTGGTTTCGCGATTGCAGATGCGCTGGCGGCTGAAGGCTGCGCAGTATCTATCTGCGCACGGGGACAGGCCGGGCTGGACGCAGCGGTGGCAAAGATCAGCGCGCGCGGCAACAAAGTTCACGCGGAGGCTTGTGATGTATCCGACAAGGGCGCGCTTGAAGGCTATATGGATAGCGCCATTGGTTCGCTCGGCGGGTTGGATGTGCTGGTCAACAACCCATCTGGCTTTGGCCGCACTGATGACGAAGAGGGCTGGCGCGTCGGGCTGGATGTTGACCTGATGGCGCTTGTGCGCGCCTCTTGGAAAGCCTTGGATGCGATGAAAACTGCGGGCGGCGGATCTATTGTCCATATCTCGTCGATATCTGGCCTGACGTCATCAACGCGCACACCGCCCTATGGTGCAGTGAAAGCAGCAGTCATTCAGTACACATTAACCCAGGCTGCGCAGCTGGCACCGGATGGTATTCGGGTGAATTGCATCGCTCCTGGCTCCATAGATTTTCCTGGCGGCACCTGGGATGACGCGCGCCAGAACAATCCGGCTCTGTATGAAGATATTCGCCAATCGATCCCATCTGGTCGCTTTGGTGCGCCGGAAGAGGTTGCGAACCTTGCCGTATTCTTGGCTTCAAATGCAGCTAGCTGGGTGACGGGGCAGACCATTGCGGCAGATGGTGGGCAGATGCTGTAAGACACTGCTGCAATGGCGCTCAGCTCTTCAGCGCCTTATCGGCGATCTCGAATATATCGCGTGAGATGTCCTTGGTGGCGAGTATCCGTTTTAAAGCGGCTTGCATCTGTGACTGGCGGGCTGAATCCATGCGCTTCCAGCGGCCAAGTGGGGCTAGCATTCGGGCTGCCGTCTGCGGATTTAGCTTGTCGATCGCTAATATTTGTTCCGTGAAGAATTTGTAGCCAGAGCCGTCGTCGGCATGGAATGCGGTTGGGTTCGATGCTGCAAATGCGCCAATCAGGGACCGCGCCTTGTTCGGATTGCTGAGCGTGAATGTCGGGTCGACCATCGCTATCCGAATGTCCGCTAGTGTATGGGGTCCGGGCGCTGTTGCTGTCAGGGCAAACCATTTGTCCAAGGTTAGCGCATCGCCGGCATAGCGGATATGGAATGCGGCCATAGCTTCAGTGCGCTGAGCGCCGGGCTGATCGTTAAGTGCAGATAAGGCGGACATGCGGTCCGTCATATTGTCCGCTGCATGATAGGCGTTGAGTGCGCGTTCCGCACCGCCAGGTAGGGTCGCTAAGTAGCCCAGAGCTGCAGCACGTTCAGCGCGCTGACCAGCTGAAGCAGCAACCGGAGAAAACTGCCCACTATCGTCGGCTTTGGCAGATATGGCATTTAGTTCCGCCTCGAATGCCTTCGCGAGCGCGCGACGCAAGTTCTGCCGCACGTTGTGAACGACATTCACATCGCCGGTGTTTATGGCATCCGCCAGATTGTCCTCACTCGGCAATGTCATAAGCAATGCGCGGAATGCGGGATCAATTGACGTGTCCGTCAGCGATTGGCCCCAGGCAGTGATAAAGTCATTAGAAGCTTTAAGGTTATTGCCGGATTGTCGCTGGTCCACCATCGACCGCATTGCATCAATCGCAAAGCGCTGCCCGGCTTCCCATCGATTGAAGGAATCGCTGTCGTGCGCCATGCGAAATGCGCGGGTTTCAGGCGCTTCCTCCACTTCCAGAAGGATAGGTGCTGAAAAGCCTCGGTTGATGGATAGCACAGGCTTGGTCTGGAACCCGTTAAATGTCCAGGATTGCTGCGCGTCTTTGAAAATAAGTAGTTCAGTCGCGATGTCATTTCCATCAGGCCCGATGAGACCAAGCCGGATCGGCATGGTGAGCGGCATGGGAGAAGCCTGTTTGGCAACCACTGGAGTCTGCTGACGCAATGTGAGTGTCAGCGTGCCGTCTGCAAAGGCTTCGTTGACAGACACGACTGGCGTGCCTGCTTGGGAATACCAACGGCGGAATGACGTCATGTCGAAGCCGCTAGCGCTCTCCATCGCGTTCACAAAGTCATCGCAAGTCGCGGCGGTGCCATCATGACGGTTGAAGTAAAGATCAATGCCTTTGTAATAAGCGTCGGACCCAAGCAGCGTGTGCATCATACCGATGACTTCCGCACCCTTCTCATAGATGGTTGCGGTGTAGAAGTTATTGATTTCTATGTAAGAATCAGGGCGTATAGCATGGGCCAGAGGGCCTGCATCTTCCGGGAACTGGCGAGCGCGCAGGCGCTTCACGTCATTTATCCGCTGCACAGCCGTAGAGCGTTCATCCGCTGAGAATTGTTGGTCCCGAAAGACTGTCAGGCCTTCCTTAAGCGAAAGTTGGAACCAGTCACGGCAGGTTATTCGATTGCCTGTCCAGTTGTGGAAATACTCGTGTGCGACGACGCTCTCGATGAAGGCGTAGTCCGCATCTGTGGTGGTATCAGGTTCAGCGAGAATGTACTTCGCGTTGAAGACATTCAGGCTCTTGTTTTCCATCGCACCCATATTGAAAGCGGAAATGGCGGCGATATTGAACTGCCCAAGATCATACTCCAGGCCGTATACGCGCTCGTCCCAGGCAAATGAGCGCTTGAGCGCATCCATTGCGTAGGCGGCTTTATGTTCTTGGCCAGGGTCAGTCCAAATATGGAGGTCAACGGCCTTGCCGGATTTCGTGGTGAAGGTATCCGAAATTTTTCCCAAATCACCGGCGACGAGCGCGAAGAGGTAGCAAGGCTTGTTCCAGGGATCATGCCAGCGGGCGAAATGGCGACCGTCATCTAACTGACCTTCATCAACCAAGTCTCCGTTAGAGAGGAGGGTGGGCAGAACTTTGGCATCGCCGCGGATTTCGACATCATACGTCGTCATCACGTCGGGCCGGTCCAGGAAGTAGGTGATACGCCGGAAACCTTCGGCCTCGCACTGGGTGCAGTAGATGCCGTCCGATAGGTAGAGACCTTCGAGACGCGTGTTTTTCGCCGGATTAATTTCAACTTCGGTTTGAAGTGTGAATGGTGTCTGCGGTGGGGTGAATATTGATAGCGTTTCTGGCTTGATGGCGTAGCTATTCGGTTTCAGCACCTCGCCATCAATGGCGATTTCGTTCAGCTTAAGCTCCTCGCCATCAAGTATGAGTTCGCCGCCTTTCGAGTCTGACCTGCGTTTAAAGCCAATCTCTGCGGTGACTTTGGTTGCTGATGGATCAAGGTCAAAGATTAGTTTAACGGATGTTATGGTGTAGGGGGGCGGCGCGTAATCTTTCCTCTCGATCGTGACAGGCTCTTCCGTGCGCATGGCCGGACTCCTAAACGCGTTCGGACAACCAAATGGCTAACTTTGAACCACGTTTAATGACATGAGACAGTATATCATACCCCGGCGCTAATTCTGCCTCCCTTTCCAGACCGATATCGCGATGCTCCAATTCCTCGGCGCGGAACTCTTCAATCGCCTTTTTTAATGGGGCTTCCTCTGAGCTGAGCGCATCGAGTTGGCCCTGATAATGCTCATCAATCGCTTCTTCGACAGCGACCGTACAGGCCATTGCAGCACGGGGGCCTATCAGTGCCGTTGCAGCACCAAGTGCGAATCCTGCCGCGTGCCATACCGGCAATAACGCTGTCGGGCGAATGCCGCGATCACCAATGGCGTTCTGAAAATACTTGAGGTGCTTTTCCTCTTGTTCCGCCATATGGCGCAGGATCGGGCCATGTTCGCCTTCGCCCAAAACGGACAATTGGCCTGCATAAATGCGCTTGGCACCGTATTCACCGGCATGATCAACGCGCACAAAGCGCTCAACCATCTCTTCAGGGCGGAGATCTCCGGGAAGGCGTTCATGGGTGGTTGGTTTATCTTCGCTCATGTCGAAATGGTGCGTCCTTGGCGGATTTTTAGAGTATCTATAACGACGATATAGAGCGCGCCAATGCCTGCGGCGAGAGCAACCAGGCCATTCCATCCCGCCATCGAAATACCGAGCATTGACCACGGCACTTGATCACATCGCACCAAGGGGCGGTTCAGCAATTGCTCGCGCAAGTCTGCAATGCCGCCTTGGCCGAAGCCGCTGAAACCAGCACCGCATGCTTTTGTTCCGGCCCACCATTGCTGTTCGACGCCGACATGGAATGCTGCTACGCCTGCGCCGATCAGAGTTGCGATACCGGCAAGCGCTATTAAGGCTAAAGACACCGCAATCCGGCTTTTGCCCTCTGCAAACAATGCGAGCGTCGCCAACACAACGGCTGCAGCCCAGGCTTTACGCTGTTCAATGCAAAGATTGCATGGCTCAAGACCGCCCCAGTATTGAAAGGCTAAGGCCGCCCCCAGCATGAGCAGCCCAATGGCGGCAATGAGGCCAGCGGCATTAAATCGAGACACGTTCAAAAGTCTATGCATCGCAGTTTTATAGCCCGATACAGCTGTGCCGCATCGGCGACGCGTCGTCTCATACTTGCTGCTTAATTGGGGCGCGTGATGATTGCGCCTTGATTGGCCGGCTTTTCACCTGCGATTGCGCTCCAATTGCTTTTAAGCGCTACAAGCGTTTTACGTTGGCGTTCGGTATCGATGATAGCCTGGACGGACATGCCTGCACGTAGCAGATCCAAGTTGGGGCCGGGCTCAAGCCGCAGCCTGACCGGAAGTCGCTGGACGACTTTCACCCAGTTTCCAGTCGCGTTCTGTGGCGGCAATATTGCGAATTCAGCGCCCGTCGCCGGGCTAATGCTTGCGACGACTGCCGTGATCTTCACGTCGGGATAAGCGTCAGGCGTCACTGTCGCTTTCTGACCAAGTTTAATATGCGTCAGCTCTGTCTCTTTTAAGTTGGCGACTACCCAATGGGTGTGATCTGCGATCAAGCTAAAGGCTGGGTCACCGGTCTCAAGATGCTCACCGACCTGGAGGCGCATATTGGAGATAATGCCAGGAGTTGGCGCACGTATGATTGTGCGCGCCAGATCAAGCTTCGCACCTTCGAGTACTGCAGCGCGTTCCCGATAAAGCGCGCGTTGAGGCAGCGGTAGGTCTGGATTGCCGCCAAGTGCCGCTTCAAGGCGCTGAACTTTAGCTCTGGCAGTGCGCAGGCGTTCACGGGCAACGGAAAGCTCTAATTCAGCTGCATCCGCCGTGGACCGTGTGGTCACACCGCGTCTGAGCAAGCTACGTTGGCGTTTAACTGTCTTGGTGTAATAGCCGATTCGGCTGCGGAACTCGCCAACTTCGGTTTTCGCTTCAGCCAGTTCTGCGCGCATATGCATGATCGTCGTAGCGACTTTTGCCAGATCAGCTTCCGCTTTGGCGACAGCAATACGGAAGGGGGCTGGGTCCAGGCGGAACAGCACTTCGCCAACATCCACCTTGTCATGGTCGCGGACCAAAACATCTGATACGCGGCCGTCTAGGTCAGGGCTGATCTGAACGATATCAGCTTTGACATAGGCGTTCTCGGTGGAGACAAAGCGACCGCCAGTCAAATAGAAATACGCGGCAGTGACGATGACGATGGCTGGCACGCAGAGCAATAGAACGAATCGTAATGCGCCCCGTGATAATCTTTTCAAAGCCATATCGGTTACTCCGCCGCTGCTGAGGCTGCGAGCGTTGCCGGCGCGCTTGCGCTGACAATGCTGGATAGGCGAGCGCGCACGGATTCCATCAAGGTCATTAATATCTCTTTTTGTTCTGGGTTTAGGTCGCTCAATGCGTCATCGACAATGGCGTCAGCGACGGCCCGCATTTGGGCTTGCTGGCCAGTCGCTAGGTCGGTTGGGAATACGCGGCGGACGCGCCTGTCTGTTGGGTCCGGTTCGCGGCGAACAAGGCCGTTTTCTTCCAAGCGGTCAACGAGGCGGCCGGCGGTTGCACGCTCCATTTCCATCATATCGGCCAGTTCGGTTTGGGAGCACCCGGGGCGGCGCGCAAGCCGGGCCAGCACCATCCATTGCGCCCGCGTGACGCCAAGGGCTGAAACCTGGCGGTCAAACTCCGTCCGCATCAAGCGGGAAATGTCAGCGGAAAGAAAGCCGACATGCCGATCATCATCAAATTTTGGCACCATGCTTCGGGCCCTGCCAGAATCTATTATTCATGCTTGAGCGTCGTTATAAGGACGATGTTTATCGTCGTCCAGATTATTGTTGCAAGAGATAATGTAATGCAGGTTACTTTTTAGTGAGTGCGTCCGGCAAATACCAGGCAGCCATCGCCAAGGACACGCAAATCATAGCGCCAAACCCAACCTCATATGACCCATGGGCAGCAAGTGTAGCTGACAGCGCTTGAGGAAACGCCATGGACCCAAGGAAGGTCAAAGCCAGCACGCCGCTTGTCGCCATGCCGACTTGGCCGGGCGGCGCTTGACGGGCGACCTCTGTCAACATCAGTCCGTTCCAAGCGATCACAGTTGCTCCCAAGCTAATGGCAACGGCAAACACCGCCAAAAGGTCCCAAGAGCTATCGATCGTGATAAGCCCGATCATGGCAATAGCCATGGCGATAGGCAGCAGCATCAGGAGGACGGACGTCCGCACACAGTCAGCGGCACCGCCCCACAAAATGCGTCCGGCAATGGCAGTCAAATTCGCGATGGCAAGCGCTTGTGCTGCTTGTTGGTTGGAATAGCCGTGCTTCGTTTCCAGATAGACAACCATGAACGAAGTCACAGTGACCTGGACACCGGCGAAGGCCAAGCTGGCGCAAGCGATGCGTCGGAGGCGACGCACAGTCCACACCATACCAAGGGCCAATCTGGCACCAGCGAAGCCGGTCCGTGCTTCTGGGCTTCGGTCCAAATCCAGCGTCGCAACGGCAAGACCGATGAGAATGGCTGCGATCCAGCAAATAACCGCAATGATGATAATCGTCATCTGCCAGCCATAGATCCCATTCAGGATGGGGAGTGATATCCCGGCGAGTGCATACCCAATCGGCACGCCCGTCTGCTTGATCGACATGACGAGGCCCAGCCGGTTCGCCGGGGCCCAGCGGGATAGGACGATTGAACTCGCAGGCGTCATAGGGCCGTAACCAGCGCCGATGATGAGTGCTGAAGCAATAAACGCTAAAGGGTGGCCGATCGCGGCAAATGAAATTCCGATGGCAGTCAACATCGCGCCGATCTGAACGGCGCGTACACCGCCGTACCGAATAATCAGTCCGCCGCTGCCAAGCGTTGCTATGGCTGAAGAGAAGAATACGGTGCCGGTGTAAATGCCGATTAAGCTGGCTTCCAAGCCGGTATCCGTCGCAATAAAGGTCGCGAGGACAGCTGGCGATAATTGTGCGGCCGCACCCAAGGCTTGCCCGCTCATGGTCGCGGCTAGTGCGAGCCAAGTGCGGCTATCCCATTGTTGTTGAGTGGCGTCGTCAGGCGTGCTTGCGGTCACTCTTGCATATGCCGGGTGTCAGCGTGGCGCGCCCGCAGACTGCCGGCGGCTTTGCCGACAATGCGGCTGATTCGGTCTGGGGCGAATGCCGTTTGGCTAAGTGCGATGCCCATATCAAACACTTCATCATAGCGCTTGATCATGCCCTCATTCAGTCGGAACCGGCTCATACCCTCAAATATAACGCGCTTGCCGACAGCACCTTTCAGCCTCGATTCGTAGGAGAATGACCAGTTGGAATAGCCGATGCCGTCGCCTTCAAGTGGTTCCCGCATATCCCAACGGAAAGCCTTCGCATCCCGCCAGAAATGATTGTCCAGCATATCCTGAATGGCATCTCGGCCTTTGAATTCGCCGTAGAATGTATCGTGGTAGATGCCGTCGTCTGTGAACAAAGCAGCCAGCGCTTGACCATTGCCAGCTTCAACGGCTGCTGTGAACTGGTCCAGGATATCTAGGAAAGCCATTGCGCTTAACCGTGGAGCTTGGCGCGCAGGAACGCCGTCATCGCATTGAACGCCTTTGCGGCGTCCGCGCCAGTGATGCGGGCGCGGGCGAACCCATGGATCATGCCTTCGGCCCGGTAATATCCGGTCTCAACGCCGAAGCCCATGAGCTTCGCGGCATAGATCAAGCCATCATCCAGCAAAGGATCAAATTCTGCGACCAGCACATAGGCTGGCGGCAAGCCCGTGAGATCAACGGCAACCATGGGCGTCGCGAGCGGGTCTGTTGATGCGCCTGACATCGCTTCGCCCAGATACATGTCCCAGTATCCGCGCATGTTGGATGTTGTGAGGCCGGGCGCATCCGCATTGTGCTTATAGCTATCAAATTCCAGCTTATCTGTCAGGCAGGGATAGATCAGGCCTTGGCATTTGAGAGCCGGGCCACTGTGGTCCCGCACCCAAAGCGCGACAGCTGCAGCGAGGTTACCGCCTGCACTGTCGCCAGATACGCCGATGCGGTTGGCATCCACGTCATAATCGCCAGGGTTCTGCGCGACATGTTCAAGGGCTGATGCGCAATCGTGGAGCGCGGCAGGGTAGGGGTGCTCAGGTGCCAAACGGTATTCAACGCTGATGACGACAGCACCAGTTTCAGCCGCGAGGCCCCAGCCATTGGTATCACTGGTATCGCAATCGCCCTTAACAAACCCGCCGCCGTGATAGTAAAGCAGCGCCGGTTTTGCCCCAGCGCCTTCTGGTGTGTAGATGCGGATTGGCACGGCATTGCCGTCGCGCCCCGTAATCATGCGGTTCTCGACCATCATCCCAACGGGCGGCGGAACGGCATTCGCGCGTGCATACTCAGACCATATCTGCCTGTCTTCGGCCAAATTCTGGCCTTGCGGCAGACTTGCGCGGGCCGCGATCAGGGGCTGGACATCGGGGTGCAGGTCAAAGCTCATGGCATATCCTCATGTTTCGCTTGCTTTAATAATCTTGCGGGGTCTGCTGCGCCATAGGCTTCTGTTGCTGCATCTGCCGTCACGTACCCATCCAGCAAATCCAAGCCGATTGCGGCTGGATCCCGCCCGCTAACAACGCCGAACCCGCCGGACCCTGGAGTCACCATATCAACGACCGATCCTCCTGGAGCTGCAAAGGCACCTTTGCTTGGAAGATCGCGAGTGGCACCGTCGGGTGTTGTCACCGTCACGGTCGCTGGAATGCCTGGTGCACCTCCAGCTAGGCCGAAGGGTGGGGAGGTCATCCGCTCCATGCATAAGGCACCGGTTGCGTCTGCGCCTTCAAGCATCCGCCATGTGCGACGGGCACCTGCACCGCCACGATACTTCCCAGCGCCTCCCGAATTAGGCTCAATTTCGTAGCGCTCCACACGCACAGGGAAAGCCATCTCCAACACTTCAACGGGCGTGTTCATCGTGTTGGAAATACCGCTGGCGACGACGTTGATGCCGTCCTTATTGGGTCTGGCCCCAAACCCACCTTTGACGGTTTCATAAGACACATAGCGCCGCCCATTACGTGGATCGAGGCCGCCCAACGTCAACACAGCAGACGTACCTTGGCTGCAAGCCATCACCTGGTCCGGCATGAACTCGGCCAGCGCTCCCATCACCATATCTGCGGTTCGGTGAGACATTTCGTGGTTGGCATACACAACTGGTGCTGGGAATTCGACATTGACTACGGTGCCTTTGGGGGCAGTGACTTCAATCGCGCGCCAGCAGCCTGAATTCGGCGGGATCAGGCTGTTGGGATCAATCGCCGTCTTCAATCCACAGAAAACGCCAGATGCGGAAACGGAAAGTGGCGCGTTCATTGGGCCAGCGACCTGTGCGTCTGTACCTGCGAAATCAACGGTGATCCTATCACCGAACTTCTTTACCCGCATCCGAACCCAGAACGGTGCGTCGCTGCCGTTTGCGTTATCTGGAATGCCGTCGCCGTCGCAGAAATCTTCGAAATAGCCTTCGCCGTCTGGCAGTTCGCTAAGGGCTGCGCGCATCAACCGTTCAGAATAGTTCATGACATCGGCCATATACTCGACCAGCCGTTCAGCGCCGTATCGGTCTGCCAATGTTTTCAGCCGCTCTGCTGCACGAAGCGTTGCGGCAAGTTGGGAGCCAAGGTCACCTTTGCGTTCATCCGGCGTGCGGACATTCGAAAGAATGACGGCCTCCAATGCTTCGTTCAGCACGCCCTTGTCGTAGAGACGCACTGGCGGCAGGCGAAGCCCCTCGCCGTAAATTTCCGTAACGGCACCGTAGCTGCCGGGTGTGGCGGAGCCGACATCTGGCCAATGGGCGCGAAGACATGTGAAACCCAGATGCATGTCGCCGTGGAACGCCGGCCGAACCACGTTCACATCTGGCAGATGGCTACCACCGAAGTATGGGTCATTATGAATGAATACGTCGCCTTCATGGAAATCATCGCCAAAGGCTTTCACGACTGCACGCACTGCATCCGGCATGGAGCCTAGATGGATTGGCAGGTCTGGCCCTTGCGCCACCATATCGCCAGCGCGGTCAAACACGCCGCAGGAATAGTCACCTGCTGATTTCAGGATTGGCGAGTATGCGGTTTTCGCCAGCACAACCCGCATTTCCTCCGCGATTTTGTAGAGGCTGTTTTTGACGATCTCAAAGGTCGCTGGATCATTCTGATTTTGGGTGCTCATGCGCTTGCTCCCGTGATGCGGATATAGCCATCGCTGTCCATTTCGGCCTGCCATCCTCGTGGTATCAGGATAGTGCTTTCAAGCGATTCGATGACAGCGGGGCCTTTGGCTGTGCGGCCTTTAGGCATTTTTACACGGTCCAGAATTTCAGCCTGCAAAGTCTCGCCTTTGAACAGAACGGCGCGATTGCCCTTCACTGGCTCTGCGCCGATCTTTGGTTCCTGGCGGATCGCGAGTGCAGGGATTTTGCCAATTGCGGAGACGCGGAGGCTGACGATCTGCACAGGCTCGCCTCGGTTATCATGGCCGTATGTCTGCCGATGCCGATCATGAAACGCCTCTGCGGCGCTGGCCAACGCGCTTTCATCGAAGGATGATGCAGCAGGCACGCTTAATTCGTATGACTGCCTTTCATAGCGCGCATCCATGGTGCGCTGGAACTCCCGGCGCTCCGGCGGTGTTCCCGCCCTGTCGAGCATGGCGGCACCTTCCGCTTCCAAATCAGAGAACGCAGCCTCCATCGTGGCGGCGTCAGCGGTATCCGTGGTGACATAGACTGTGCGGACATAGTCCCGCTGCAAATCGGATCCGACGAGGCCAAGCGCGGAGAACGCGCCTGGGATCGGCGGGCAGATCACTTCTGCCATGCCAAGTTCTTCCGCAAGCGCCACGGCATGTAGCGGCCCAGCGCCGCCGAAGGCAGCCAGTGTGAAGTCACGTGGATCATGGCCGCGCTCAACGGAGACGATCTTGAGCGCCTCAGCCATGGCGTGGTTCACGATATCGATAACGGCTGCTGCGGCTGCGCGGGCTTCTATCCCAAGTGGCTTGGCCAGCTTTTCAGTGATGGCAGCTTCAGCGGCATCGAAATCAATCTCCATCTCGCCAGCCAGTAGCGAGCTTCGATCCAAATATCCAAGCAGGAGATTGCAATCGGTCACCGTAGGTTCTATGCCGCCACGCCCATAGCAGACGGGGCCAGGTTCAGCGCCCGCACTGCCGGGGCCAACCCGGAGGCCGCCCGCTGCATCGACCCAGGCAATAGATCCGCCTCCAGCGGATACTTCCGCCAAATCGATCACGGGTACCCGAATTGGATGGCCGGTGCCGTTCATCCAGCGATTAGCGCTCGCGCCGCCACCGACTTCATATTCCGGCGTAGTTTCATATTTACCGTTCTGGATCAGGCTGGCTTTAGCCGTTGTTCCACCCATGTCGAATGAGAGCAGATTAGGCCGCCCGCATTGCACTGCCGCCAGTGCTGCTGCGACAACGCCTGCTGCCGGTCCGCTTTCCACTGCCATGGCTGGCATAGCCACACCTTCGGCGGCTTCAAATACGCCGCCGTTTGAGCCCATTACATACATTGGCGGCAGGCCAAGCGCTTCCGTCGCTTGGACAAGGCGATCCAAATATGAAGCCAGAATGGGGCCGACATAGGCGCAAACAGCAGTTGTAGATGCGCGCTCGAATTCCCTGATTTCAGGTAGGACTTCGCAGGAAAGGTACACAGGAACGCCCGGTAATCCTGCCCGTAACCGGTGTCCAAGGCGCTCTTCGTGTACGGGGTTCAGGAAGCTGAATAGGAGGGATACCGCGATGGCCTCTACCTTATCTGCTTTAAGCGTCTCAATCAGCGCGTCGATTTCATATTCCGCCAGCCGGGTGACGATTTCAGCGTCTGCACCAATCCGTTCCGTGATCTCGAAGCGTCGTCGGCGTGGGGCCAGTACGGCAGGCGCATCTTGGAACAGGTCATACAAGTCTGGCCGGGCGGAGCGGCGGAGTTCCAGAATGTCCCGGAACCCACGCGTCATGATGACTGCGGCACGGGCACCTTTTTCTTCAAGCAGCGCATTGGTGACGACTGTGGTTGCATGTGCCAAAAGCCCAACATCTGCCGCTTGGACGCCATACCGCTCCATCGCTTGGGCGAGTGCGGAAAGCACACCAGCGGCAAAATCCTGTGGCGTCGTCGGCGCTTTTGCAACGCCAATCTCGCCGGTCGCGTCATCCACGAGGGCCACATCTGTGAACGTGCCGCCAATATCCACGCCAATTCGCCAAGCCATGCGTATGCTCCAGAAACTTCGATGTTTGAATGCTATGCGGTATCGACCGACAACGGCAATGGTTGAAGGTTTCAGCCATGGCTTGGCGTCATCTGTTTGCCAGGGCAAATTGGGCCATCACTTGCGAGAGAATCATGTCAACCAAACGAATTTTCGTTATCGGCGCGGGTGCTGCTGGGCTGTGCTCGGCGAAGTATTTGAAAGCTGCCGGGTTTAACGTCACGATCTTTGAAATCGGCAGTGAAATTGGCGGAACGTGGCGGTATCAGAACGATAATGGCCTCTCAAACACCTATCGCACGCTGCATATCAATACATCGCGCACCGTCACCCGGTTCTATGACCTGGACTTCGATGATGGCGTGCAGTCGTTCCCTGATCACGCGGATATGCATCGTTACCTGACCAAATATGCCAAGCATTTTGAGGTAGAAGCGCTGATACGGTTTAACATGCCCCTCAAACGCATTGCGCCTGCCTTCGATCCGGCCAAGGGGAAGGTGCCGCAATGGACGGTCGAAACCGATGGCGGCGTGGAGAATTTTGATGCGGTTCTGTGCGCAACTGGCCACCTATCCAAACTGCGCCATGTGCCGCTGTTTGAGGAAGGCTTCGGCGGGGAATATCTGCACAGCTTCTAATATCGCCGCCCGGAAGATTATGTCGGCAAGCGCATTTGTGTAATCGGCGTCGGCAATAGTGCCTGTGATATTGCGAGCGATGTGTGTGTGACCTCCGCACGCACGGTTCTGGTGGCGCGGTCCACGCCGATCATTCTGCCGAAGCTAATGTTTGGCCGACCGTTCACAGAAATCACGCGCAAAATCCAGCGCCCTTGGATTCCGGCGGGTATCCGCAGGCACCTAACCCGCTTTCTGGTTTATGTGGCCCATGGTGATCTGACGAAGCTCGGCTTCCGAACTCCATCCCCAGAGCGCTTACACGTCACGTCCAACGGCACAATTGTTAATGATATCGCTTATAGGCGCGTGGACTTGAAACAGGATATTCAGCGGATTGACGGCAAGACCATTCATTTCAGTGACGGCTCATCCGATGAGTTTGATACGCTCATCGCCGCCACGGGATACAAATGCGACCTGCCCTTTCTGGCAGATGGTCTCGTCACTGGCGACCCTGAGCAAAACAAGTTGGAACTATATAAACGTATCGTGCCGCCGGAATGGCCGGGACTGTTTATGATCGGTTTCTTTAATACAGGTACTGCGCTGAACATGGTTTTCGAACATCAGGCGCGCTGGGTGCGGGATATTATTGCGGGCAAAGTGCAATTGCCGTCATCCGAAGTGATGCGCCAGAATGTTGAGGCGAAGACGGCATGGGTTCAAACGCACTTTAAGCAAACGGCAGGGCATGGCATTGAAGAAGAGCATGTGCCGTACTTGGCGGAACTGAAACAAGCAGGCGCGCCGCCCACATGATTGGCTGGCCTAATATTGGGAGCATTTCGGAATGACAGGACTTCTTGAAGGCCATTTCGCTTGCGTTACCGGCGGTGGGTCAGGCATTGGTCAGGGAATCGCTAAAGGATATGCGCGGGAAGGTGCACGGGTCATTGCGGCCGATGTGAATCTTGCTGGTGCGGAAGAGACCGCCCGCAACATCAAAGATGCTGGCGGCGAAGCCTGGGCGATGAAGCTCGATGTCACGGATATGCAGGGCGTTCAATCTATGACTCGCAAGGTCGAAGCGGATATCGGTTCTGTATCCATCTTGGTGAACAATGCCGGCATCGTCCGCCCTGCCACCATCGACAGCGTTAGTGCGGTTGATGATTGGAATGACACGGTAGCGGTAAATATCACCGGCCTTTTCAATTGCGTGCATTCCTTCCAGGACCAATTGAAGGCGACCAAGGGGCGGGTGATTAATATCGGCTCGATCCAGAGCTTTGTGCACACGCCAAACTCTGTCGCTTACACGACATCTAAGGGTGCGGTGAAGAACTTCACGATTGGTATGGCGGCGGAATTGGCGCCATTTGGGGTGCGCGTAAACGCGATCGGCCCCGGCCTTATCTTTACGCCGCTGAATGAGGCTGGCATCCAGCAGCAGCCAGAGATGCTGGAGCGCTTCATGCGCCACATCCCCATGGGCCGCCCTGGTAAGCCAGAGGATATCGTTGGCCCTGCAATATTCCTCGCCAGCGATCTCTCTCAATATGTCACGGGCGTGCTGATCCCGAGCGACGGTGGCTATTTGACGGTGTAGGGAAGGCGTTGGAAAGACCGGATGACGCTAGCCCTAATGACTTTGAATGGCGAGCCTGTGCAACTCACGCCGGAAGGTGGGCTATTCTTGCCTGCATGCCGCACGCTTGTCACAGCTGATCTGCACTTTGAAAAAGGTTCGGCTATGGCAGCACGGGGGCGGAGGTTGGCACCGCCCTATGACACGACGGTAACGCTGGACCGATTGCAACGGCTGGTTCGGCGGATGCAGCCGAAGCGTGTGGTGGCTTTGGGGGATAGTTTCCACGACGACGCTGGGCCGCTTCGTCTGGGGGAGGGTGATGCTAGGCGCATTCAGGCGCTTACGAAGGCTGTCGAGTGGGTGTGGGTTGCGGGCAACCATGATCCTGATCCGCCAGCAATGCTTGGCGGCACAGCAGCGTCAGAGCTTTTGGTTGGCAGCCTGTTGCTTCGCCATGAGCCACGGTCCGGCCCGCGTCCGGGCGAAGTCGCTGGGCATCTGCATCCGAAGGCCGCCGTCGCCACATCAGCACGCCGGGTCAGCAGTTTCTGCTTCGTGACGGACGGACAGCGTATGATTTTGCCAGCATTCGGCGCTTATACCGGTGGACTTGATGTGCATACACCGGTCATCAGAGACCTATTCAAGCAGGGCCTGAAAGTATTCCTTTTGGGGCAGGAGAGGCTTTATCAGTTCCCGATTAGCAAGCTTAGCAAACCACGCCGAGCGTCTAGCTTGTAGATAACTTCTGACGTTTGGATTTGCGGCGAGCGGCGGCATCCGCTATCAAGCGTCGCATCATCTTGTATCTAACAAGTGGCCTAAGCGCATGACAGCTACTGCCTGGATTCTAAACGGCCCCAATCTGAACATGCTTGGCGTCCGCCAGCCTGAAATATACGGTTATGCGACGCTGTCAGACGTGGAAGCGATGTGCCGGAAAAAAGGCAAGGCGCTTGGGTTTGATGTCGAATTTCGCCAATCCAACCATGAGGGCGACTTGATCACCTGGGTTCAGGAAGCGCGCACTGCTGCCGCTGGCGTCATTATTAATGGTGCTGGGCTGACCCATACATCTGTCGCACTGATGGACGCGCTGATGTTGATCGAAGCGCCCGTCATCGAAGTGCATCTTTCAAATATTCATCGGCGTGAAGCTTTCCGGCATCACTCATTTATTTCCAAAGCCGCGACTGGCTCTATTGCGGGCTTTGGACCGAACACCTATGGGCTGGCTATGGACGCTCTCTCTGGCTTAATTGGCGATAAAGACCCCGAAGGAAGGATCACCGCATGAGTGGCTTTGACATCAACGTGGGGGCCGTGGCGGCACTCGCTGGTATTCTGGAAGACAAAGGCCTTGGGGAAATAGAATATAAGGACGGCGAAAATTCTATTCGGCTGTCTAAGGCTGGTCCGGCCGCTGTCGCTGCCGCCGCTGTTGTACCTGCGCCAGCACCCGGTGCTGCCGCTGCTGCGCCCATGGTACCCCCGGCAGAAGCAAAGACGTCGGACCCGTTGTCAGCTGGTGCTGTCACGTCGCCTATGGTTGGCACGGCTTACTTACAGGCTGGCCCAGGCGAGCCACACTTCGTGAAAGCAGGCGATCGGGTAAAAGCGGGTGACGTGTTGCTGATCATTGAAGCCATGAAGGTCATGAACCAGATTACGGCGACGCAATCTGGTGTCGTGCTGGAAATCAACGTGGAAAATGCGCAGCCGGTCGAGTTCGGTGAATTGCTGATGGTGGTGGAATGACCTTGGCGGGCTTGCCGTAATGTTCCAGAAAATTCTTATCGCTAATCGCGGCGAAATCGCGCTCCGTATTATCCGGGCCTGCCGGGAAATGGGGATTGGCACAGTCGCTATCCATTCCACGGCGGACGCGGAAGCCATGCATGTGCGTATGGCTGATGAGAGTGTGTGCGTCGGTCCACCTGCGGCGCGGGATAGTTATCTGAATGTGCCGGCTATTCTAACAGCGGCGGAGATCACTGGTGCCGATGCAGTGCATCCAGGCCTGGGATTTCTTGCTGAGAATGCGCGATTTGCCCAGATCGTGGAAGATCACGGCAAAGTCTTCATCGGTCCGACGCCAGAACAGATCGAGATGCTGGGCGACAAAATTCAGGCAAAGCGCGCTGCAGAGGCGGCAGGGCTGCCTATTGTACCAGGCGGTGTTGAGATTATTCCTGACGCGACAGCAGCAGCTGCTGCCGCGGATGCTGCAGGCTATCCAGTACTGATCAAAGCATCAGCTGGTGGTGGTGGTCGCGGCATGCAGCGGGTTGAGCGGGCGGAAAATCTGGCACGCGCATATGAGGTCGCCTCCAGCGAAGCAGAAGCGGCGTTTGGCGATGGCTCCGTTTATGTTGAGAAAGCCATCGACCGGCCTCGGCATATCGAAGTGCAGGTGCTTGCTGACGGCGAAGGCCACGCGATCCATCTGGGGGAGCGTGACTGCACCGTGCAGCGCCGGTTCCAGAAGGTGATCGAAGAAGCGCCGTCTCCGGTTTTAATGCCTGAAGAGCGCGGCTCAATCGGTGAGCATGGCGCGGCACTGGCCCGCAATATCAACTACCGCGGTGCGGGCACAGTCGAGTTCCTTTATGCCGAAGGTAGGTTCTACTTCATCGAAATGAACGCCCGCCTCCAGGTGGAGCACCCGGTGACGGAGCTGATCACGGGCGTTGATATCGTCGAGCAACAGATAAAGATCGCAGCTGGCGAAGGCCTGCCGTTGCAGCAGAGCGATATCGAGTTCCGTGGCCATGCAATTGAAGCGCGGATCAACGCGGAGGATCCAGAGCGCTTCATCCCAAGCCCTGGTGCGGTCGAGCGGTATCACCCGCCAGGTGGATCTGGCGTGCGGGTGGATAGCCACATGTTCCAAGGTGCCAAGGTGCCGCCGCACTACGATAGCCTTGTCGCGAAGCTGATTGTGTACGGTGAGGATCGTGAGGCCTGTCGCGCGCGGATGCGTCGGGCGCTGCATGAATATGTAATCGACGGGATTGCGACAAATCTGCCGCTGCATGCACGGATTATCGATTCTCAGGACTTCATTGACAGCGCTATCGACGTTGTCTGGCTTGAACGTTGGCTGAACAGCCAGTAAGGCGAATTTGGAACCTATGAAAGCTTGACCAATTGGGTGGCAAACCGTATAGTAGGGTTTCGTAATTATTTCAATCCAGATTAAATTAGGGGTTCGCCATGGCTCGCAAGTGCGCCATCAGCGGCAAAGGTGTAATGGTTGGCAACAATGTGAGCCACGCCAACAACAAAACCCGCCGGACTTTCCGTCCGAATGTGCAGCATGCCACGCTGCTTTCCGATATTTTGGGCGTTAAAGTACGTCTGAAACTGACAGCGCAGGGGCTTCGCACGATTGAGCATAACGGGGGCCTCGACTCCTATCTGCTCAACACCGGCTCATCCCGGTTAACGGAAGAAGCGGCGAAGCTGAAGCGCCGTATCCAGCGCTCCAAAGCACGTGCTGAAGCCAAAGCCGCCGCCTAACAGGCGAAGCGTTGCTAAAGTTGCAAGACTATCAGGCGGCGGACCATCAGGTCCGCCGCCTTTTTCCGTTATGCCCGTCATATGTGCTGATGTGGTGTAGCTAAAGACGTCGGCTAGCTCTTGATTTCTGGCACATTCTTTAACGACCCGGAGGCGAACGAATGTGTGGGCCTTTGCGATAGCGTTTATAACGCCGACCATCACCACAATCGCCGTGATCCCAACCATGATGCCAGCGCTATCGGGCGCGCCCGGTCACACTGCTTCAGCGGCCATGATAAGACCAAAGGCTATGAATAGCGCCGCCAATGTCATGCTGATAGATAAATCGAATATGGGCCATCGAGACCCTGACGTCAGGTCTAGGCTTCGTGCAAAGCCGCGGCGCATGCCCAGGCCTTCAACAACAATCGTTGGAATTACGACAAACAGGATTGTTATGAAAGACAGCCCAGAAATGATGAAAAAGGCTGTCCCAAAGCCGACGATCAGGCTGTAAGCGAAGCTCGCGAGAAGGACAGCGGCAAGCTGTGGGGTTATTGCAGCGATGGTCTGGCCCAATGAGACAGGGCGAGCGCTGGCAAGCACCACCACTTCGTAGGTGGCAATCGCTGCAAATATGCTGGAACAGACCATTCCAAGAATGTTTTCGAATGTTGATCCAAAGGAGCTTGTTTGGAAATCACCTGCGAAAATCATGAATAGGAATACGGGCACATAGCAGAGCAGTGCCAAGGGCGCGGAGTGAACAAAGCGGCTGAAGAATGTTGAAAATGTAGCGCCAATGACCCCACCAATGGAAAATAGACTTGGGTCGCTCTGCATATATAGGAGCCGGTGATATTGGGCGCGTTTCGGGACCGCTTACTGAGAGACAGTCGCCAGTTTTTCCACGCTGGCACCCTCTTTGGTGATCTTCATCGCGACATATGTATAAGCAATTGCAAGGGCGCTTAAAACACCGAAAATCGCAATGCCCAAATAGCCAAATCCCGTCAAAACGAACACATTTGTAATCTCAGCTGTACCCAAGCTCAGCGCAAGACTGAGCGCCCATTCAGCATCTCAGCCGCAAAGCGGATCAGGCCGATATATGCGCTGCCGCCCGATAGAATAATGGAACGTCACGCCCAGGCGATCCCATAGCCCAAGACTACCATGGGCGCGTAGAAAAGTAGGGAGAGCGGCAGGAAAATGTGGATGCGCCGGAGGGCCTGCATGAAGGCCGCACGAATGACAGCGCTGACGCTGAAGCGGCTCTCGAGCGTGCGGTTAAGTGCCTCTTGCAGGCTGCTCACTATTGCTCAGGCCCGGCCGTCTCTGAATCCGTTCAGGCCAATGGTTGCGTGCAGATCGGCTGATGCTTCCATCTTCGCTGGCTCCAAAGGGATGCCCGTTGAGTCCGCGACACGATCAATAGCATTGAAGGTAGCGGCGACACCTGCGGCGTCGACCCAGCCTGCATCGCCGACTGCCTGCGGCAAATTGACGATTGCTGCCGCCAGTTGGTCAGCGTCAGCAGCGACAAGTGTCTCTACGAATGCAACCAGTTCGCTGCCTGCTGGCAGGCCGCCGGCGGCGCCGATCATTAAGGCTTCAAGGTCGTATTCGCTTCCAGAGTGTTCGCCGCTCGCACGGAGCTGAAGCGCATGGCTTGTGTTTCAGCAGCGGCAATGGTTGAGCGCTGGTATGCGCCCGGCCAGAAACTCCATCTGTGCATGGGTGATAGCACTCGGTTCCTGGTCAAAGTCCCGCATTTCGGCACTTGCAAGATATTGCTTGCTGAACTGCTTAAACCAGTTCCGTTGCTCGTCGGGAACCAGAGTCAACGCTTGCTGCGCATTGGCACTAGGCATACCGGCATAGATATCAGCCTCGTTGCCAGTTTCTTCGCCTGGCGGGATTACCGGAACATGAGCGCCGATATGGCAAACGCTTGTGGGTCGATATCCGCTTGGCTCGCCTTTGGTAGCTTTTGGCAATGGACGGGCCATTAAGCCAAGGCCGCGTGCAATTTTATCGAGCGAGATGGTATGGATGACAACGCTGACGACCTCCACATAGGCCGCGTCTGTCAATCCTGCTGCCAAAATATCCTTATACCAGGATATTGAGAGCCGTGCCGGGCCGGCAGTTATCTGATGGATGACTTCGACCAGGGCCTCCGACAATAGCCCCCGTGGGTATGATTTCCAGAGACGGCATTCGGCGAGAGGGCATCTTTCCAGGCCTCACACAGCGCGCATGCTCGGCCAATCCGTGTTTCTGCTGCAATGGCAATACGCTCCGCTCCGCTGAACCATGCGCCCGGCGCCGCAATGTGCTGCAAAGCGCGGGCGTAATGCTCCAGTATATCTTTCCGGATCAGCGCTTTTGCGTCGACGTATAGATTTGCCGACATGACGCTGCTCCCAACTGGATTGACTGTTAGGCATTCTGTATCATCGCATAAATTGTGACGGTGAGAAGGAGCGCGCAGGATCACCGGTAAAATCCAGCTATTACCCTGGCCGATAAGGTCAGACTTGCGGCTGAGCAGCAGGCATGATGTGCTGCCAGCCACTCCGATTTATGAGGCGATTCCATGACTGACCCGCGTAATAACCTGCTCGATAGCCTTCTCGTTGGCGAGGGTGGCTCGAATGTCGAGCCCGCCAGCGATCCAACTCTATATGGGCACGTGACACTGGATGGTCAGACGGAAGGCATTGAGGCGCGCAGCTATCAAACGTTTCGGCTGACATACACAGTCGGGCGCTATGGTTTGGATGACACAGGCGCTATCCGCATCGCTTTTCGCGCCATGTCAGATTTTGGCCGCCTGCAAATGGTGGACCCGACAGCTGCTGGCTATACAACAGCCACAGCCAGCAATGGCTGCCGCTTGGCGCTGACCTATGAGCCGCGCGGGCACAACCGACCGCGTTTTAAAAGCCTGACCATCGCTGTCGGCGGCGGATATTTGCGGGAGGGGGATACGATTACGGTCGTGTTTGGCGATACGTCCAAAGGCTCACCCGGCATGGCAATGCCGACATTTATTGATCCTGCATTCGAATTCAAAGTGTATGCCGACGTAGTGGCGACGGGGCATTTCACGCCCGTCCCCGGCACGCCTGCTGTTGAAGTTCGCCCAGGCCCGCCGATTGTGTGGCGCGCCGTGCTTTCAAGCCTGCGGCGCCCGGGGGAGTCTTTTCTGTTTGGTGTCAAAGCAGAAGATAAATGGGGCAACCCGACTGAGCTAGCCGAAGCCAACCTGGTATTTGAGACAACACTGCCTGTTAACGGCCTGCCGAGTATTTTTGCTTACGAAAAGGGCAATCGTTCCCATGCCTTTGAGGGGCTGTCTGTAGATGAAGAAGGCATCCTCCGCATAACTGTTCGCAACGCTGACACTGGCGAGGCCCTGGCTGAATCCCATCCGATGGTTATCCGCAAGGGTACCGTTAGCGGCTATTGGGGCGACATGCATGGACAGAGCGGCGAGTCTATTGGCGTCACGACTGCGCGGCATTATTTCGATTTTGCCCGCAATAAATCCTTCCTGGATGCCACCAGTCATCAGGCAAACGATTTCCAGATCAACAACGCGTTCTGGGCTTACTTGCAGGAACTCGCGGCTGAATATAATGAGCCGGGTCGCTTCTGTGTGCTGCCTGGTTATGAGTGGTCTGGTAATACGGGCGTGGGCGGTGACAGGAACGTGTTCTTCCGGGAGGAAGGCCGCCAAATTCATCGCTCCAGCCATGCGCTGCTGACGGATAGGTCCGACATAGACACGGACGCACCAGACGCCAATATTCTGTTCGAAAAGCTGAAAGATGAAGACGTCTGCATCTACGCCCATGTCGGCGGCCGCTATGCGGATATCAACTTCGCCCATGACCCCAAGCTTGAAACGGCCATGGAAATCCATTCAGCCTGGGGCACATTCGAATGGCTGCTGACGGATGGCTTTCCGCTTGGCCACCGTTCCGGCCTGGTTTGCAATAGTGATGGCCATAAGGGCCGTCCCGGCGCCAGCTATCCGGGTGCAGCAACATTCGGCGCTTATGGCGGACTGACATGCTTCATAACCGATGAACTTAACCGCGACGGATTGTTCGATTGTCTGCGCAAACGTCATCACTACGGTACCACTGGTACGCGCATGCACTTGGATGTGCGGGCCAGTTTTAATGGCGACACTGCGTTGTTCGATAAGGACCCGAACGCCTGGGATGGCGCGCAATCCGCTCCTGCAGATAGCATTATGATGGGTGATATCGCGAAGGTCAGCGGCGATACCGCAACAGTTTCCGTTGAGGCGATCACCCAGGCGCCGATTGAGCGGATTGAAGTGCGGAATGGCATGGATGTCATTCACACACTCCGTGGCTTCGATAAGCCGGACCTTGGTGCGCGGTTCCGGGTGATCTGGAGTGGTGCAGAATATCGTGGCCGGGGCCGTCAGTCTGAATGGCGGGGCCGGGCGCGCTTCGGTGGATCGACCATTAAGCGCATGTCCAAAATCAACGCCTGGAATTTGGAGCGTCGCCTCGAAGTCTCCAGCGCAGACACCATTGCGTTTGACGCCATGACCACGGGCAACTTTGGCGGGTTCGATGTTTGGCTGGACGAGGACCCAGACGGCATGATCGAGATCGCGACCAATCACGGCACCTTGAAGGTCCGCGCGGGCGATGTTGGGATGGAGGATACGGCACTGGATGCTGGCGGCCTCGAACGCCGCATCCGCGTCTTCCGCCTGCCAGAAGACAACACCTGCCGCGAACTCAACAGGCAGGTGGACGTGCCGCTGAAAGCAGAAGGCGACAACCAACTTTGGGCTTGCGTCACGACCGAAGACGGCTTCCAGGCCTGGTCTAGCCCGATGTTTGTTTTCAGGGACTATGCTCGCCTATAAATCGCCGCGGGCCAATATCAGTTCGTAGAGGCCAACGATTACGTTGCTGTCTGCAAAGTGGCTGATCTGCTCGGCGACGTTCGTCTCCCGAAGCGCTGTATGAGCGGCTGCTTCTGAGGTTGCTTCGATCATAACCGTCCATACAGGCAGGTGTTCTTCGTGGGCGCGGAGTTCGGCTTCTGTAGTGCCAGCGGCGGCGTCTGCTTGGCTAGGTCGCCATGCCTGTGCGGCCACAATGCCGGGATAGGTCGTTAAAGTCTTCACCAATTGTGTGAGGCCTGCTGATAAGGCGTCCGCTAATCCGTCTGCGCAGTTGAAGCCTAGGCTAGCGGCGATGCAGCCAAGGCCGTCGCCGGATTTGGCGATCCGGGCGGAGGTGACGCGGGTGACGTTTAGGAACTCTGGCATGATCCGGGACGTCCACTCCGTCGGGTTCGCCTGGCGGGCACCATAGGCGTCACTGCCAAGCACGTCCGGCGTCTCCACTTCATACCAAGCGAGATATTTCGCGGGCGCATCTCCGATCGCTTTATATCGGCGGCCATTCAGAAAGCCTGGAACACCAACGCGCTCTTCCAGGTGCTGATGGTCATACCAGCGATTAAAATCATCCTCCGCGTCAGGCTTGATATCCGTCCATATGACGAGCGCGCCTGCGGTGTCCGGTTCAATGTGCATCACGGGATATCTCTGCCTTTGCCTGAAGGCCGCAAGGATTAACGCCAGCTTAGCCGCTGTCCACCAGAAACTTCGCGGATGACGGCGGCAATATTCATTTATTCAAATTAGACCGTCTGAAACCTGCGCCTGCGCGAATGCAGTTGCTTGACGGCGCTTGCCACCAGATTGCGCAATTCAATTGTGACGGAGGTGGAGACCCGCATCAACCATCGCGCTTTCAGGCCGCAGCGGGGGAGTTGGGTGAGGCGCAGCCGTCGGAGCTTTGTCCTGGCGCGTTTAAACGACCAATTCAGCCGCAAGCCCACCTATTCCTGGTCATCCAGGCGGTGGTGGTGATACGATTTTTAGCTTGGCTGGTAGCGATAGCTACGATGGTGGTTCTGGTCAGGACACACTGGACCTTCAAGACGCGACAAGTGGAATCATTGCAAGCCTCGATTTAGGTTCAGTCCGCAATGGCTCGGGTGATAACGCGTCTCTAACCAGCATTGAGGACATCACGGGTGGGCATTTTGAGAATGTTTTGCTGGCAATAGTGCTGCAAACCGCCTGCTTGGCCGCTCCGGTAATGATCAGTTGACGGTACTAGGTGGCGACGGTTGGGATCATCTCGAAGGT
>Ga0315331_10000022_pt1 | contig 69895 bp, 43 predicted proteins | sample M160m34915metaG_FD_203456 | JGI IMG/M metagenome (GOLD analysis project Ga0315331, IMG submission 203456) | Ammonia-oxidizing marine archaeal communities from Monterey Bay, California, United States - M1 60m 34915 | ecosystem: Environmental > Aquatic > Marine > Intertidal zone | place: USA...
TAACTGGGGCTCTTTCGAACTCAATTTCTTCGGTAGTGAAGTCGAGATTCTGCCGCCTGTGGCCCCGCAAATCACAGCTCCGACCGGCACGATTGGGGACACAACTCCCACAATTCAGTGGACGGCGGTTCCCAATGGCGCGACGTACAACCTGGAAGTCAACGATGCAGCCGGGGCGGTTGTGATTTCTCAACAGGCCATCGTCGGAACATCGTACTCGTCGCCGGTACTGTCCCAGGGAACCTACAGCGTTCGAGTGCAGGCCGTTAACGTAGAGGATGAGGCAGGACCATTCAGTCAGCCGTCAGCATTTACCGTCGATGTACCGGAACCAGCCTCACCGACGATCATCTCACCAAAGGGGGTTGTTCAGAACCTGGCACCGTTGGCCGAGTGGTCGTCTGAAGCTTTCGCAACAACTTACGACCTGCAGGTGTCGGATCAGGCCGGCAGTGTCGTCGTCGATGAGACCGGAATCACCACGACGTCGTTTCAACTGCCACAGTTGCTCCAGGGAACGTATCAGATTCGAGTGTCGGGCGTGAATGAAGTGGGCGAAACGTCACCTCAAAGTCTACCCACGACATTCCAGATCGACTTCCCGGACCCCCCAAAGCCGACGATTCTCAACCCTTCCGTAGATACGACATCAAACGCTCAACCGGAATTTCGGTGGACCACTGAGAACGCGACAACAAGTACTCTCTGGGTGGGTAAGGTTCGTGCCGGCACCGGGACTCCACAGGTCCACGCGATATACGACAGAGTCATTTATGTCACTGAACATTATGGCAGTAGCTACACATGGTTCAGTCAGTTACCAGGTGAGGGTCAATACGCTGCATGGGTACGGACGTTCAATGCAATTGGTGAACGCAGCCCATGGAGCGACCCGGAAGTTTTCACGCTGGATGTGCCTTCACCAACAACGCCTGTGCTGGCCTCAATCGGTACAACAGACGACTTAACGCCAACGATTACATGGGATGCTCAGACGTTTGGCCACAGTTATCAGCTGTGGGTAAACAATCTCAGTACGGGGCAGCCACGTGTCATTCATGAAGTTGGCCTGTTGGGCGTAAATTCGTTTACACCAACCAGCGAATTGACACAGGGACGTTACCGAGCGTGGGTGCAGGCCACAAACGCTGCCGGCGAAAAGAGCGCATGGAGCCAGGCCTTGACATTTGAAGTGGATCTTTTGCCTGCCGGTCGACCAACAGTTACAGGTCCGGTAACGCTGGACGACGACGGGATAGTTCTGGCAAAGGTGTTGACGTCCGTTCCTGTGTTTACCTGGACAGCTGTTAACAACGGAGAGACATATGAGTTGTGGGTGAACCACCTGGATAGTGGTACCAACCGGATCATTCACGAGACAACTCTGGAAGGCACCAGCTTCACGGCGACGACAGACCTGCCTCAGGGAAACTATCGGGCCTGGGTTCGAGGGTTTAACAAAGCCGGGGAAGTTGGAGAATGGAGTAGTGTCTACAAATTCTTCGTGGATGTGCCAACACCAGCCAAGCCCACAATTACACAACCAGTACGCAACGCTGTGGGCAGCGTTGAGACTCTGACTCCAACCATCGTCTGGACGACGCCCGATCCAGACGCCAGGTATCATCTGCAGTTCGAAGCCACAACATCCGGCGAACTGTTAATCGACACGACAGGAATCTTGACGCAACAGTACACAGTCGACCTGATACTGCCCGAAGCGGGCTATCGCGCTCGCGTCCGCGGAGAGAATTCTGTCGGAGAGTTGGGCGAATGGAGTGATTGGTATGACATAAGAATCGATCTCCCGAATGCCACAACTCCTGTTGCCTTCGGCCCCGTTGGCACCGTCACCGATAAGGACAATCAGGTTACGTTTGAATGGCTGCATTCGCCGGACAGTGTCCGATACCAGATTCTGGTCCGCGATCTGCTTCGACAGGAATCTATCGCGATTCAGGTCGCGGTTAACGAACTTAATATCGTCAACAACATTGCCCTTTCGACGCACACGCTGCAAAACGGAACCTTTCGGTTCTGGGTCCAGGCATTTAATGCCGCAGGAACTGCCAGCGGCTGGAGCAACTCTCAGGCATTTACCGTCGACTCCAACTTCGCCAGTCTTGACACCTCAGAGCAGACCAACGGACTTCAGGTTGCTCTTACGTCCCTGAATGTCACGTTGTCGGCAAAGAACGCGGAAGCCGATCCCGCCGTACGTCCTGAAGCACAGCGGCGGGATGCCCATGACGTTTCTCAACCGATTTCCCAAAGCGACGACACCAGCCGTGCTGAATCGCCTATATCTGTTTCTGCTACTGGACTGGTTGACATTATTGAGACCGTGATGGCCGAGTTCGCTGACCCGTCCGTAAAGCCGGTCTTTGACAATGACAATGCCGGAGCATCGGAACAGAAGTAGAAGCGAAAAAACTACGGTGTACTGCCGCTGACGTGCCGTCGGCACCACGACACCGTTCAATGTCATGGCGTACCCCGAATCGTCATACTGCTGAGCGCCGGCGCCCGTCGGGCTCAGGCCACGTGACGGCGGGTCAACGTGTCTTCTGACGTGCCAGGCAGCCCGCAGGCGTCCGACATTTCGGGCGGGTCGGGAAACTCTGCTTGACCAGACATGACGCGTACAATGGCGACCACCGTACGAATGATCAGCGTCACGTCATAAATCATCGATACTCGGCGCAGATAAACGGCTTCCAGAGCAAGTTTCACAGGCAGCAGGTCCCGCGCATAGACCTGTTCCGGGTCGGGGCCGGTCAGCATTTTTTCGCCGTGAGTGTAATTGTAAATACTGCTGACTCCAGCCAGGCCGGGGCGGACGGCAAGTGTCGACATACCGACTTCGTCATAGTACTGCGCAACGATTTTCGGATCTTCCGGACGAGGACCGACAACTGACATGTCGCCTCGCAGGATGTTCCACAGTTGTGGCAGTTCGTCAATTTTCAGTTTTCTGAGCACGCTGCCGAAAGCAAACACACGTGAATCGTTGGCACCCGTGACCACGCTGCCATTGGCACCGTGGTTAACATGCATCGTTCTCAGCTTCATCAGAGTGAATGGCCGCCCCCCCAGACCAGCTCGTTCGGGGCAGTAGAACGCCGGCCCTCGACTGGACAGGCGAATACCGACGACTGCGATCAGAATCACAGGGCCCAGCAACAGCAGAGCTGCAAGCGAGGCCAGAATATCAAACAGGCGTTTGGCCATTTCGAAGAGTCCTGCGAACGGTCATGAAAACTTCAGCATGTTCCATACAGCACTGATTTCCCCATGCTGCAGATCGGTTCGCCAGCGCATCCAGTGACCGCGGGTGGGGATATGCACGTACCTCACTTTCATAACAGGCCATTGCGTCCAGCTTCGTCTGCAATGTTGATGTGATGTCAACCCAGACGTCCGGAATAAATGTTCGAGGGTACGCCCACTCCGTGCTGCTGGCGGTGTCGAATGCATAAACGGCTTCGATGAAATCTTCCGTCGGTCGGGACGCGACCAGCATGGCTTTGAACAGTAATTCGTGGTCGCGGTTAATGTCACCGCCATACTGCGTGTAAATGATGTGAGGCCTGACGTCCTGGACAGCCTGTTCCAGCGGGGTAATAATCTCCGTCAGAGTGAACGTATCCAGTTTCTGGTCGGGAAACTTCAGAGTTCTCGCTTCCTTCACGCCAAGCACCGTGGCAGCTTCCTGAATATGGTTCGTTTGCCCGACTCCGTCTTCACCGTAGCGCAAAGATTCGCCTTCGCAGACGATGACAGACGTGACTTCGTCTCCGGCCTGCGTATGCAGTGCGACGGTGCCGCCACAACCAAGCAGTTCATCGTCCGGATGAGCAGCAATGACAAGAACCCGTTTATGCGGCATTGCTGAGTCTTCTTCCCGTCCAGTGCTTCTCGCTAAGCTCGGGGCCCTGCAGTATGTTGCCCGATGTATCTTCAACCTCAAGAATCAATACAGCACCATCGGCCGTGGCAACCATCTGGCCACAGGCTTTGGGTTCAGGACTGTGCACGGGACCGATGACCGTGCCGGGTGCTGCAATCGGATGAGTGATGGGCATTCTGGCCGCACTCCAGATCCGATAAGACTGATTGTTCAGAAAAGCAAAGGCGCCGGGATACGGGCGCGTCAGCGCCCGGACAAGGTTGTAGATTTCTTCGCTGCTGCTGTTCCAGTGAATGACGCCGTCCTGTGGACGCCGTCGCGGCAACACGGCTTCGTGAGTAACCTGCTGTGGTTGCCCTGGTCGTTCGCCGGCCTCCAGTTGACGTAACAGACTGAGCAACATATCACGATTGCTATCAGCAACTTTGTCGTACACACTCGTACAACTGTCGTAAGCAGTAATCGGAAATGACTGCTGGTCGATCAGGTGTCCCGCGTCGACGCCTTCTTCCAGCCAGATCAGTGAATTTCCGGTTTCGTGTTCGCCACGAATGATGGCCCAGTTGACTGGTGCACTACCGCGGTTATGCGGCAACAGCGATGCGTGGGCACCGACAACACCAATCGTCACCTGCTGCAGTGCCTCAGGACCAAGAATTTGTCCCCAGCCCAGGACGACAAGCACATCACAGCACCAGGCCTGCAGCAAGGCAACGCTGCTGGCATCGTTAATGTTGTCGACTTCATGGTACGGGATGTCGTACCGCAGGCTGATTAATTCGTAGTCCGCTGATCCGCAGCGTTTGTCAGCTTTGTCCCGGCGCAGCGTCATCAGACCAGCGACGTCGTATTCTGCGCCACAGACGGCTTTCAATGCCGAAATTCCTTCTGCGTGAACTCCAACCCAGCCGATTCGCACTCCAGAGACTCCATTCCACTTCGTGATTTCGGTCGTTCAACGCGAATTGAATCGGGAAACAGCCAGGGGTGTCAATGTCGATCCTGCGCCAGTCACACCCGTTGCCCTCATCTACAACGACGGTGGCTCCGTAATTTCGACCGAATAACACCACGACAGGCTTTTATGGCTTAGAAGCGGACGTTCTGAGAGTCCGGATGGAAATTCAGCCACGCGTTGCGGAAAGACATAATGCCGACTCGTTGTTCCAGCATTTCACCCCGCAATTCGCCTTTTACGCAACTTCCGTCCAATCGGTTCCAGTGACTGGACGTCTGTTGGTCCATCATCGTCAAATCGCTCACCTGTTCAAAATCCAGCACGCGACCATCGACGCGTCGCCCAAACAGGTGAGTCACAGCGCCAGCTCTGTCGAATGTGGCCAGCAATGGTGTTTTCCCAGTGAAAAACTGATGCACAGGATTTGCCCTCATGTCCGTCATCGGCAGAGCAAAGGCCTGGCCGTTGACTTCAAATCCAAAGACAAACCGGTCGGGGTCACGGTAGAACAGCCGGGTGTATTCGCGAGAGGTTCGGCTCATGTCCAGCACCGTCGTGTCCGGATACTGATCCTTCCAGACAGACCACGTTACCATGTCCGTGATGACCGGCTTCAGTTCACGCCCCTTCAGCTTTCCAGCCATTCCTCGGCCCAGCAGATGCGACCATTCCGTCTTCGTTTCCACATCCGACATCACAAGGCTTCTCATCCATAGTTTTCCGGACACCTGCAGTGTGAGTGACCGGCCATCAACTTCTCTGACGTACACGACGCCATTGTGGCACAGGTGTCACCATGTCGCGGCGATCGCCGTGCCCCCCAGCACGTCGTTGATGATTTCTCGTTGTGGCCCCGTCAGCTGGTTGATCGGATACGCTCGGGCAGCCCCGTTAACCTCCACGCCGATAACCAGCTCATTCGCGGCCGTATCTGTTTCTGCAGCCGCAACGATCACCGGATTAGTGATCGGACGAATCGGCTGCCGGAGCACCTGACGAGGGGCATAGCGATCCGGATCTGCCGCTTCGGATATCCCGCCGGGGTTCGCCAGGGGAGCTGTGTGCCACACTGCAAACCCTGACGCAATAACCACACAGCCCGTCACGATTTTCAGCCATTTCAACATGATAATTTTCCTCTCGCGGCACAGCCTCGCGGCCGGTACAACGTGACACAGAAAAACTGCCGAACGACTCCTGTTGGTCGCTACCCTGCTGCACACAAACTGGTTCGTGTGTAATCCCGCAATATATTTCATCGAAACGAGAATCGGCAGGGTAACACCAGATGACGTCAAATGCCCACAGGGCTCGGTCACGTCATGTCAGAATCCGGCGTCCACACGATGGCGAATTGCTCAGCATTCAACAGAAGCCCCCGTCGGATCTTCTCAGTTAGCTGTCTCACCAAATTGGGGTATCGATGGCTCAAAGAATCTCATTGTCGCTGTCTCACAGCTAAACAGTTGCAGAACAGGCCCATTGTGCACCCCGATGGTCAAATATCGAGAATATTGCCTTGGCTCCGGACGGGGCATTAGTTACCGTCGAGTAACTAACACTCTTAAAAGCAACGACAATGGCACGACCCCGTACAATTTCAGATGACCAGATTCTGCAGACAGCCAGAGAGTGCTTTCTGAAACATGGTCCTTCCGTGCCGACCGATGTCATCGCTGATCAGCTGGGAGTATCTGCCCAGGCCCTGTTCAAGCGATTTCACAGCAAACAGGATCTGTTGCTGGCGGCAATCGCTCCGGACAGTCCAGCCTCATGGATTCCGATGGTTGAAGCTGGTCCGGATGAACGGTCACTTGATGCTCAGCTGACTGAGATTCTGGAGGAGCTGGCCGATTTTTTTGTGGACATATGCCACCGCATGTCTGTACTCAGATGGAGCGGAGTTGACCCAAAGGATCTGTTTGCCCGATATGACGAAGCTCCACCGCTGGTGGATATCCGAGTGCTGTCCGGGTGGCTTCGGCGAGCAGCGGCTCGCGGAATGATCCGTGATGTCGATTTCAAGGCAACTGCGATGTTGATTCTGACGTCGATGCACGGCCCAGCTATGCTAACGGACATGCTGGAAAAACATCCCACCGGACATACACAAAGCGAATACGCAGCGTACATGGTGAACGTGTTGTTACAGGGGCTGATGCCTCGACACAAGAATTCATAAGGCTGGAGAACTGTCGGTGAAACCTGTTGTTAATGTTGTCGTGTCGATTCTTATACTGGCCACCGGCGTGGCGGGATTTCGTTTCTTTGGACAAAAGCCGGATGTGCCGACACAGAATTCGGACGATGGTGATGCCGCAATTATTGTGGAAACGAAAGAGATCATCGGCGGGCTGAAACACTTCGACGTCAAAACGGACGGCGAGGCTGCCACTTATCGCGTGGTCACAGTTGGTGCAGAGGTCGAAGGTCGCATCACTCACAAGTCTGACAGGGCGCGCGGAGGCACATTTGTTGGAAAGGGTGAGGTGTTGTTTGAAATTGACCCAACCAACTATTCGCTGGAAGTCAAACGATTGTCTGCGGAACTGCAGCAGGTCCGGGAAGAAATCAAGGCCGTTTCTATTGACGTGGAGAATACCGAGGCTCTGATCAGGCTGGCGGAAGAAGACTGGCTGCTGCAGAAGAAACATCTGGAACGAATGCAGTCGTTGCTCAAACGTAATACAGCCAACGAGACGGAAGTGGAATCCGCCATGAAGCTGGAACTCACGGCTCGTAATTCTCTGCAGACGCTTCGCAACCAGTTGATGACGCTTGGCCAGCAACGAAAAACGCGGGAAGCGACCAAGACATTGTTTGAGGCACAGTTGGAACGAGCAAAGGTCGATGTAGAGCGATGCACAGTGAAATCGCTGCTGGATGGTCGCATCGTGGACGACCTTATTGAAGAAGGCGATTACGCCAAGTCGGGTGATGTGCTTGTCCACATCAGTGACGGCAGCCGAATGGAGGTAAAATGTCAGCTGCGAGGTGAAGAGCTGGCCTGGGTCTGGTCGCAACGTAAACAAGCCGGGGAACAGCACGACAACATGACGCCGGCGGCTTCTGTCGATTCAGTCGACCTGATGCAATTTCCGCCCGATCCCGTCGACCTGCCACCAGTACCGTGTGAGATAGCCTTTGTGTTTGAAGGCGTCGAAACCATCTGGGACGGATACACGTCTCGACTTGAAGGCACAGGAATCGATCGTGATACGCGAACCTTTCCATGCCGAATTCTGATTGAGCAACCACAAAAGTCACGCGTCAACGACAGCGATGGCGGGCGAGCCACCATTCGTCTGCCTGCGCTCCTGAGCGGCATGCACGTTGCTGTCCGGATATCCATCGAGTCGCCGGTGCCACTACTGCTTCTTCCCGTCGAAGCCGTGCGTCCCGGCGAACAGATCTGGGTCGACCGCGATGGCAGGCTGGAAATCAGACAGGTCTCTCTGGTTCATACTGAGGGTCCAGCGGCGTTTGTTCGGGCAGCCGGTAGTGGTCTGCAGGCGGGTGACCAGGTTGTCGTGTCGCCTCTGCCTGCAGCGCAAAACGGCATGTTGCTGCAGAGAGCGAAGGGGCCCACCGAATGAGGTCTGTAATCACGTGGGCCATTCGCCAGTCACCGGCCATGAATACGATCATGGTCGCTTTGCTGGCGCTCGGGCTGTTCGCCGGAACTCAGCTGCGCCGTGAGGAGTTTCCGCAGTTCGAACTTGAAATCGTTCTGGTCACCGTCCCCTACCCCGGGGCCAGTCCGGAGGAAGTCGAAAGTGGCATCTGTCAGAAGATCGAAGAAGCTGTGCGTTCGGTCGACGGCGTCAAGAAAGTGACGTCAGTCGCCGGTGAAGGTGGCGGAAACGTTGTTATCGAAGTCAAAACGGACGTGCCCAGCGTTCAGAAAGTGCTGAACGAAATTCAGTCCGAAGTCGACCGCATCCCCAGCTTCCCGGACCTTGCCGAAGAGCCCGAGGTTCAGCAGGTGGCGATTCGTAATTCGGCGATCACAGTCGGCGTCGTCTACACAGGTTCAGATACCGCTGCGACGGAATTGCGGCTGCGCGAAATCACCGAACGTGTGCGAGCGGACCTGTTGCAGATATCGCAGGTTTCCGTCGCGGAGATTACGGGCGAGCGCAAGTACCAGATCGATGTCGAAATCCCTGAAAAGACGCTGCGGGAATACGGGCTGACGCTGACTGACGTCGCACGCCGGATTCGTATGCGCAACCTTGAGCTGCCCGGCGGCAACATCAGGGACCATGGCGAAACATATCTGCTGCGGGGAAAAAACAAGCAGGTCCTGGGCGAGGAAATCTCACGCATCCCCCTGATCACTCGACGTGACGGCATTGCACTGACAGTCAGCGATCTGGGAGTTGTCAAAGACGAGTTTGTGGACACAGTCTCCGTCAGCCGCATTAACGGCCTGCCGGGACTGGCAATCTCAGTGAAGGCCGCTGCACGGGAAGATCTGCTGTCCATGGCCGATTCGGTGAACGAATACATAGCCACGAAGAAGCTACCGCCTGGTTATGAATTTCAAACCTGGGGTGATGCGGCCATCAACGTTCGTGACCGCCTGGATCTGCTGAAACGTAACGGTGCCCAGGGACTGGTACTGGTATTTATCGTGCTGGCACTGTTTCTGGAATTCCGTCTGGCGTTCTGGGTCGCACTGGGAATTCCGGTTTCCGTTCTTGGGGCCTGTGCCGTTCTGTGGCAGTTCGACCAGACACTGAACATGCTGTCGCTGTTTGCCTTCCTGATCGCACTTGGCATTGTCGTCGACGATGCGATTGTAATCGGTGAGAACATTTACTCCCACCGGCAACAGAACAAGTCTTTTGTGCAGGCTGCCATCGACGGGACGCTGGAAGTTGTTCCGTCCGTGGCCACTTCGATTGCGACAACTGTATTTGCCTTCATGCCGATGTTCTTTGTGACGGGTATCATGGGTAAGTTCTTCGCCGTGCTGCCACTGGCTGTTATTGCGATGCTGATCATCTCGTTGATCGAAAGTATTTTCATTCTGCCCTGCCACCTTGCTCATGGGAAAAAAGAACCCTTCTTTCTGACAGCTGGACTGAATCGCTTCACCAATCGAATTCTGGACTTTGTCGTTTATCGGATCTATACACCGATCGTGAAGTTCTCACTGGAAAATCCTGCAATCACGATCAGCTCCGCCATCACTGTGGTACTGCTGTCGGTCAGTCTGGTCCGCAATGGCACGGTTCCAAGCATTTTCTTTCCCAAACTGGACGCACCGGAAGTCATCGCCAATGTCATTTTTCCCGACGGGACTCCCAGCCGAATTACGGAAGATGCAACGCTGAACATCGAAGAAGCAATTCAGCGTATTAATCAGAGGCATTCGACCGAAGGCCACCCGCTGGTCAAAGTCATGCATCGAATGGTTGGGCAGGTGACCGACGGTGGTGGCCCCGGTGGTGGTGAGACGTCCTCCGGCGGTCATGTTGGCAAGGTTCACGTACAACTGGTCGACAACACAGAACGGTCCTCCAGCAGTAGTGAGATTATTGACGAATGGCGGAGAGAGGTCGGACAGGTTCCGGGGGTCGAAACATTGACGTTTGGGTCGCAGAATCGAGGCCCCGGCGGGAAACCGATCGAATTCAAGCTGCTGGCTCCGACGGAGGACATGGAAGATCTTGAGAACGCCGTGGAAGAGGCAAAACTGGAGCTCAGCAAGTTCAAAGGCGTGTTTGACATTGCGGACGATTCACGTCCCGGCAAGTGGGAACTGCAACTCACGGGCAAGCAGAATGCCCGATCGATGGGCATTCCTCTGGACAACATCGCACGTACCGTGCGGGCTTCCTATTACGGCGAAGAGGTGATGCGGCTGCAGCGCGGTCGACATGAGGTGAAACTGATGGTGCGATATCCGGAAGAGGATCGTCAGTCCCTGGCGAAATTCTCTGACATCCGAGTCGACGCAGGTGATGGTATCCAGCGCCCAATTACGGAACTCGCGGACGTGAAGGTATCGCGAGGATACTCGGAAATTAATCGGATCGACCAGCGACGGTCAATTACAATTTCCACAGATGTGGACGAAACAGCAGCAAATGCAAAGGAAATTGTGGGAGCTCTGCAGGCGACATTTATTCCCGACTTACTGGATCGCTATCCAACTCTGCAGATCCGCTGGGAAGGGCAGCAGGAACAGGATACGGAGTCCGTCCAAAGTCTGATGATTGGCTTCGCTGTGGCGATGCTGGCGACCTTCGTTCTGCTGACCGTGGAATTTACGTCATACGGTCAGCCGCTGGTCGTCATGGCCGTGATACCGTTTGGGATCGTCGGCGCCATCTGGGGACACGCATTCATGGATCTGCCGCTGACATTGTTCAGCATTCTGGGTCTGGTGGCACTCACCGGAGTCGTCGTGAATGATTCGATCGTTCTGGTTGACTTTATTAACGCCAGAATCCAAAGCGGCACACCACTCAAAGAAGCCGTTCTGGAAGCGGGGCAGAGGCGGTTTCGTCCGGTACTTCTGACATCCATGACAACCATCGCCGGATTGCTGCCGATCCTGAACGAAACATCGTTTCAGGCACAGCTTGTGATCCCCATGGCAACCAGCCTGTGCTTTGGTCTGCTGTTGTCAACACTGCTTGTCCTGGTTCTGGTTCCCACGTTCTACCTGGTGTACGCCAGTTTATTCGGGACACATCCGCCCAAGAAAAATACGATGACCGGAACTCAGCCAGACAAAACTGAGACTCCCGCCGCTCCTTTGTTATAGAAATGGCACTGGCCTCCGATAGACAGCATGTAGAGCACGAAATGGCTGATCTCACCAATCCACGTCTGATCTGTATCAAAGGATTTCTGTTTCTGCTGTGTGGTCTGATGTCGGCTGCGCTGCTGGTACTGTCGATGCCGGGCTGGCGCAACGCCTTCCTGTTGTGCACGACCGTCTGGGGCTTCTGTCGTTTCTACTTTTTCGCCTTCTATGTAATCGAACGCTATGTGGACGAGCGCTGCCGTTTTTCCGGGCTGATCGACTTCATGAGATTCTTCATGCAGCATCGTGGCAATTCTTATGCAGACAAACCACCGCCGCGTGAAGAGCCAGGAGTTCGCATTACCGACTGCTGACACGACGATCGAAACAGACGACCGCCGTTCACGCCGAACACGTCGCAGTGCCTGCCTCCATTAACCGCGACCGGACTTTGAGTGGTAAACTCAGGTTTTGGTCACAGCAGATGCGACGTAAACGATTCAGGACAGAACAGATTATTCAGAAGCTCCGGGAAGCGGAAGTCCTGCTTTCGCAGGGCAGGGACGTTGCGACAGCGTGTCGGCAGATCGGCGTCACAGACAATACCTGTTACCGCTGACGGAAAGAATGCGGCGGGCCCCGGACCGGTCAGACGAAGCGTCTTAAGGAGCTGGAGAAGCAGAACGCACGATTGAAGAAGCTGGTGCCCGAGGCAGAGCTGGACAAGGCGATTCTGCGGGAAGCCGCGTCGGGAAACTCCTGAGCCCGTTGAAGCGTCGTCGTACGGTCGATCATGTGCGTGACACTCTGTGGCATGACCGGGTCTCAGAACGTCGTGCGTGTCGTGGCCTCGGTCCACTCAGCGTCGTCAGACTCCTGTTGCGGAAAACGAACCACGTCTGGTTCGTCGGATGACCGAGCGAGCAACGTCATACGGTCGTTATTACAGCAGGGTGTGTTCGAGACTGGCTGGATCGCGTCGGCGTACAGACATTGTTTATTGAACCCGGGAGTCCATGGAAAAACGGATCTATCGAATCCCTCAACGGAAATCTGCGTAACAAGTTGCTTAACGCAGAGCGGTTGGACACTCTTCCGGAAGCTCGAGTTCTGACAGAACGCTGCAGGCGTCATTACAATGTGGTTCATCCACACAGCTCATTGAACGACCGGCCACCAGCAGCGGAAACCGTATTATCGGCAATAAATTTCACGCCGGATCCGAATTGGAATCTGGCACCTTCCGCGGAGGAAGGTCACTTCAGATGTCAAGAACACTCTGCTGACAGAGTCCGTGCTGTAGGTGATCGAAACCACCAGAGTTCGTCACCTGCGCTCGTAAACGCGTTGCTGGTCTGTTTGCTGACGTCGTCCGGCTGAACCATCTGCTGTTCGAGTATTACGGAGTCGATCCTTCGACTTCACAGGACGCTGGTGACGGCGTCGACCAGCGCTCTGTCGCACGCGGAAGAAGACAGTCACGCCGAGCGGTCGCTGCGTCTCAGATCACTGCGATGCCAATCACCGGTCCTCGAAATGCACCTTATCCTCACCGGCCAGACGTACAAGGTCCGGCAGATCGTAAATTCGAAGCGCACCGTGGACGGTACTGTCAAGTTGTCCGGCTGGGGCATTCTGACGGACGACGGACGCCCATGTGCGTGGCATGTTGCGGAGAGTTACGGTCGTGAACAGATCCGGATTCAGCGCCGCTGCATGTAATGCGACAATGCCGGCCTGACCGACGCCAACAAGATGAACCTTACGCGGAGCGTCTCGCTTTTTTTGATAGTACGCCACGAAATCGCCGGCAGCCAAAGCATCTTCAACGCGAATGCCGAGCAGTGGTTTGCCCAGCAGGTAACTGAGATAATACGTCTTCCAGTCCGTCAGCAGCGGGTCGCGTTTGCCGAAAGCGGTTTCGCCCTGTCCGCTCAGGTCGACCGTCACAACAGCGTATCCTTCGTCGATAAGTTGCTCGATGGGGCCGTCTGCACCGGAATCTCCCAGCTTGCCGCTATCGTGCAGATACAGATAGGCGTCGTCGACGGGTACCGGCGGATGAAACGTAAGCCCCGGCAATGGCACGGCGGAATCGGTGCGGAGCACCAATTTGTCGATGTGATAGTGATCACGCTGAAGTCGACCCAGGTCTTTAAACTGCGGTGGCTCCAATTCAGAATTCGGGCGAACGCCAAGAAGCTTTCGAATTTCGCCTGTCATATCTTCGCGACGTGCCGTCTGCCACACCTCTTTCCGCTGCTTCGCCAGCTTTGCTTCGTATTCGGCATTCAGGTCAAAGACAGACCGTTCGTTCGGCAGAGTCAGTACCTGACCGGATTCGAGACACAACAGGTCGCTGGCGGGCCGCGTCGTCAGTTCGACTGCCGCGACAGGTTCGTCGTTGTCCAGCAACCAGCGTTTCATCCAGTGAGCAATCGTCGCCAGGTTTTGCGGATGCACCCCGTGTTTACCTTCGACTTCCACCAGATCTACTCGTTCGGGAAAACCCAGTCTGGCATAAATGCGTTTTGCCTGGCGATAGTTTTCCCATGCTCCAGCAATACTAAAGTAGTCACCGGTCGTTGAGCTGATCAACGTTGGCCGGGGAGCACGCAACAACACATAGTCCGGATGATCCAGCCCGAAGGCAATTTGGCCAAAGACGTTCTGTTCAGCATCCTGCGGGCCGACAGTGTCAATCAAATGCCGAAACGTCGTCAGATAACAGGCGGGTGCGGCACAGGCAACACGGTCGTCGAGCGCCATCACATAGCTGGTGACCGTTCCGCCCCCCGAACAGCCACTGAAACCTATGCGTTCCGAATCGACTTCCGACCGACTGGCAAGATAGTCGATCGAGCGCATCGCATCCCAGACGCGATATCGAGCGGTGTTACGTCCGACAAGAATAGAGCCGACGCCGACCATGAAATGTTCAGTGGTTGTTCCCTGATACTGCGGCTGGCCGCTACCGTTCAGAATCTGCGAACGCTCACCCTGTCCAATGGGATCGAAACACAGTGCCGCCATGCCCTGTCTGGCCATCATGATGCCGAAACGCTGGTTGTAATCGGCTGTCTTGGCAGTACGACTGTGTCCACTGGAAACCACAACACCAGGAACCGCAGATGCGCTGTCAGGAAGATAAAGATTGGCGGTGATGTGATGATTCGCCTGACTGTCGAAAATCACGTTTTCAATGCGGTAACCGTCGGCCAGAATGGTCCGTACCGTGCGTGCATTCAGGGGTGTTCGTTCCGGCAACCCACCCAGCTGGGTGATAAAGAAACCACGCAGTTTCTCCTGATACGCATGAATCTGTTCCGGCGTCTTCAACTGTTCGTACACAGTGGCACGACGCTCAAGTGCCTTATAGGCCTGCTGTTGCAGCTGAGTATACAACTTCGCACTGGCCCTCTGATCGTCCGACAGGCACGTCAGGTCCTGAGCGATAACATCGTGACCGCAGAGAACGTGTGCAGTCAACAGCGTAAGAATCATTCGCTTCATGGTCAGCCTCCTGTTGTCTGCCACCGTTAATTTGTCGTCGCGAATTCAGTATCACAGTATCAGTGACAAATTGACCAGAGGCTGCTGAAAAACAATCCCGGAGCCTACTCGTTTTGATTCGGCACAGTGATGCAGCTGGCAGACCACCGGCATGGTGAACGGAATGATTCCAGCATAACATGACAGGAGAAAAACGCACGCCGGCCCCACTATTCGGGCATGTGACTGACATCGCTGTGCGACAGCAGAGTACAATGATCACCTATTCAATCAGTCAAATGCAGTGAGCAATCGCCATGATCGGGACAAACCAGTATCAGACGTTTTTTTTCTCCTGTCTGTGTATCACCGGCATTTCACTGCCGGGAACAGCAGACGACTGGACGCAGTTACAGGGAGATGCGCAGCATTCGGGAAACGCACCTCACGTTGTGTTGCCTGGGCAGCTCGGACTGGTCGCCGCCGTTCCGCTGACCGATGCTGTTCTGGCCGCACCGGTAGTAAGCAACGGAAAAGCGTTTGTGGTGGATGCGTCGGGCGTCGTTTTCGCCATCGACACGAATACGCAGCAGGTTGTGTGGAAGTTTGCGACACATGGAGGCTCAGGCAACTGCAACAATATTGCGGCCCCGGCGGTCGTCGGCAGGTACATACACGTTGGCACGATGGCGGGAAAATATTATGTACTGAACTGCGACAGCGGGGCAGTTGTCAATGTAATTGATTGTGCTGAACCCATATTTGCAGCCCCCGTTGTGGGAGCAGACCGCGTTTATTTTGCTACGCTTGGCGCGCAAGTCTACGCGGTCACCAAAGAAGGCGACGTCACCTGGACCTGGGATTTCGTGAAAGAGGTGGTGGGGTTTGACGGCGATCGCTGGAAGGGCGAAGACTGGGTCGCGTTTCGCGGCGATCGTGTCACGTGGCGTGATCACTTCGTATGTTCACGTGATATCTGCCTGGCAGGCAAAACGATCGTAATGCCGGCTGGCGGACGCACAATTTTTCTGGATGACGCCGGCGACAGCCCGAAGTTGCGCACTGTGGCTGAAATCCCTTCGTACGCCGGCAAAGAGTTTCCTGCAACATTCGGCCAGTGTGCCGACGCCGCCGGCAATGTGTACGTGCAGTGGCATCGCCGTGACAACGCAGGCCGCGTGGAAATAATGAAGCTCGCCGACGACGAAATCGAAACGAGTTTTGTGGCAGGGACCGAAACATCAATTGACCGCCACGGACTGCTGAGCTTCACGTCGGTCGCCGTTCGTGGCGACGACGTTTACCGTATCCGACCGGAATACGGTGTTGGACTCTGTCGGCATACCGCCGGAAATGAGCAGCCTGAAGCCTTGTGCGCAGCCGGCGCCATTTGTCCTCCTGTGTTGACTCGCCACCACGCGGTGTATGGTGGACTCGACGGCCAGCTGCACATCGTGCCCCTGGGTGACGGTGAGCCGACGTCATTTGCGACGGCATTCGGTGCGCCGATTACGGCTCCCGTTGCGATCGCGGACGGTCGGATTTACGTACCGTGTGAAGACGGGTATCTTTACATTCTCGGCACAGGCGGCAGCGCTCTACTGCCCGACACCGATCTGCAGGTGTCACAGATCCGCAGTCCTCTGAAAGGCCCACTGTCTGCCGCAAAGTTCGACTGGTATACAAACTACGGGGACTTCAGCGGCACAAACGCCAACGATCAGGGACTGGCACCGCCACTGCGTATGCGATGGGCACGGCGACTGGAAGGCACTGTCAAGCATCTGCCGGTGTGCGGCGGAGGACGACTGTACATGCACACCGCCGAGGGTCAGATCATTGCTGTTGAACAGGACACCGGCCGCCTGCTGTGGCGACGCTATTGGCCCGACGTCTACCTGTCGTTTACCTCGCCACTGTACATCGACGGCAAGCTGATTGTGCCGCAGGGTGGACTGAAACAGTCGCAGATGCGCTGCCTGGATGCGTCCACAGGAAAGCTGCTGTGGGAAGCTCCGTTCACAGGATCACCCAGCTGGAGCCGTCAGTTTCCACCGGTCGTACACGGCAATGTTGCCATCTACGCATCGGGTTCTGGTGAGTACGCCGCTCAGGGAACAGAAAAGCCGTTCGTATTCCGCGGACAACCCGTGGAACGCGATGGTCGCGAGGTGATGAGCTGGATCTATTCGAACGACAACCCGTACTACCCGAAAGACCATCATCCGCGAGTTTGGGCGTGGGACCTGGACACGGGTAAGATTGTCTGGGAAAAAGATTTTTCGGAATACGGCCGGGGCGGCAACGATTGTGGCATCTGTATTCTGGATGGAAAACTCTACTATTCGGTGTTCTTTGGTTACGCTGCCAGCCAACGCAGACGCCGCGGGCTGCCGGACAATAACAACGGGCTGACGGCCTGCATCGAACCGGCCACCGGTGACGTCATCTGGCAGACGACTGACTATTACGTCACGTCGAAGTGTACGCTGAGCGCTCGTGATGGACGTATATACATCGGCGGATTCAACCGTGCCAAAGAAGGGACCGATGATCGGTTCGTGTGGTGCCTGAACGCCGACGACGGGTCGCTGGCCTGGCAGTCAGATCCAGTCACATCGGCTTTGAACGTGGTCACCGTCGGAGAAAAATTCATCTTCTCCAACGCACTTCGTGGTAAGGGCAATGTCTTCGATCGGCAAACGGGGAAAGTAGTCGACAGCATCGGACACAATTACGCCTGCTGCCGTTTTACGCTGTCAGAACCATACGTTCTGGGCGCGAATATGGACATGATTGATCTTTCCAGCGGTGGCAAGCTGGTTTCGACCGGTCCGGCGATTGACTCTCGAGAGTGTCTGGGAGCTGTCGTCTCAAATGGTCGCATCTTCTACATGTCTCAGGCCAGCGGATTTGTCGTTTCGCAGACATACGGACAGGGCTCCAGACAACTTCCGGCTGTGTGGGAACGCCAATAAGGAACCGGAAATTGCAGGCGATGTCAGGTCCTCTGATAACGTGCAGAATAGGGGACGGGGGGTCTCGTAAATTGTGTGGAATTGCGTAGACTCCGTCGCGAATACTAGATATCGCCGCTGAACCCGTCTGACACGTCAATCCGGTTCGCGCGGTAATGTTTTTGGTTATACGATGTGAGACAACGCATCGTTTCGCTCTTTGTTCTGTTTATCAATTTCATATTTCCGCTTCGAGCCGTCGATCTGCCTTTGGAAGCAACGGAATGCAAAAGGTTGTTTTTGACGAACCCTACGAATTTGTGCCACCCTACCGGGGTCGGTTCTGGTCGTGGGCCGTTGGTCGCTATCTGCCTCGACTGTTGCGTAATCGCTTTGGTATTACCGGCTGGAAATGTCACGGACTGGCCCATCTGCGTGAGTCACTGGACGCCGGACGCGGGATTATCCTGTGTCCCAACCACGCGCGACTGTCCGATCCTCTGATAAGTGGCGCCATCACAACGGAGGCAAAGTGTCACGCCTTCGCGATGGCCAGTTGGCATGTGTTCAAGCAGAACTGGCTGGAAGCTTTTGTGTGCCACCGCGTTGGCGGGTTCAGCGTGTACCGCGAGGGCCTGGACCGTAAGGCGCTGGACACGGCCATCGGTATTGTTGCAACGGCGGAACGTCCGCTGATTATCTTCCCGGAAGGTGGCATTTCAGCAGCAAACGATCGTCTGATGTCACTGATGGAAGGCACGTCCTTTGTCGCCCGAGCTGCGGCGAAGAAACGTTCCAAAGCTCATCCCGAGTCAAAAGTCGTCATTCACCCTGTCGCTTTTCGATACGAACATCGCGCCGATCCGCAGACATGTCTGAGCCCGGTCGTCGCGCGACTGGAGCGACGGCTCTTCTGGCAGACGCAGCAGCAGCTGCCACTCATTGACCGCATCGAACGCATTCGTCGGGCGCTGCAAAGCACTCGTGAGGTACAGTGGCTGGGACACGCAAAGGCCGGAGATGTGGAACAGCGGATCGCGGATCTGGCAAACCTGATCCTGCAGACCTACGAAGCCGAGTGGCTGGGGAAGACTCGCACGGGCGACATTATCGCGCGAGTCAAAGACCTGCGGACCGCTATTCTTGCCGACATGGTGACCAATAAAGTGGACACACCTGAAAAGCAGCGCCGCTGGCGACAGCTGACAGACCTGTACTATGCACAGTCAATGTCATTGCACCCGAAAGGCTACCTCGATCCCAGCACTGACCCGGATCGTCTCAACCATCGACTGTTCGAAACGGTTGAACGTCTGGAAGAAGAAATCACCGACAAGGTAACGCTTTACAATGATCTGCACGTTGACATCCACATTGGTGAAGCCATTGAAATTGACCCTGGTGCCCGACGGAGTCGAGGCAGTGACCCGCTGATGGTTACCCTGCGGACAAGGATGCTGGACCTGCTTGGTATTACAGATCAGTGGCGGCCCGCGCCCGTAACCGATTGCTGACCCGAGTGTCGTCGTAAAACCTGAGACAGACCCTTCTGTCATTGCCACTGTGTGAAAGTCCGGTCGCACGTCCGGACAGACACGTCAGTCGCTTCCAGGCGTCCGCTCGATTATCGGGCCTTGTCCACAAAAGGATGGTTCGTTCAGTGCCGTTCTGAAGTACTCCCTGCTACGCTGAATCATTCGGTAACGCCGAAACGCACCGATGTTTCGCACCCCGGCAGGCTTCCTCAGTTGCAGTCCTCTGACACAACCGTTTCATACCCTCTGTTCAGACCGATTAAATCATGTGGACAACGTATGCCGGATTCCACCGCAGGTATTCCGTGAGACAGTATTGCGCCGTTTGGATTCTCTGCTGCAGCGGACTGGTGAACGCCGCTGAGACGATTTCGTACCACGGCTACGCAAATGCGATTGAGCTGAAGAATGACAACATACGAGTCGTACTGTGTCCGGAAGTGGGCGGGCGAATACTTGAGTATTCATATCGTGGCAGCAACGTGCTGCATCTGTCGGACGCGGAAAAACAATGGAAGCCGGGTGACAAACGCCATTCATCTGCAGGCCGGTTCGACATCGGGCCCGAATTCATCATTCCCCGTCGGGAAGTTCTGTGGAGCGGAGAATGGCACGCTGAAATCACGGGGGAACGCTCTGCAAGGCTGACAAGTCAGCAGGACCCGGCCACCGGCGTGCAGCTGATCCGTGACTTTAACCTGCACAGGAAATCAAGCCTGCTGGAATGTCGTCAGACCATCGTCAACGTGTCGCAGCAGCCCCGGGAGTGGTGTCACTGGAGCCGAACGTTTGCAGTCGGCAAAGGAATCTGTGTGATTCCACTGACTGCCCCCGGTCATCCACCACACAGCCGGTTTCCCGAAAAATATGTAATGTACGAGGAAAGCGGGGTCATCAATGCCAAACCGGAAGATCCCAACATTCGACTGAAGAACAATTCGCTGGAAATCCACCCCACACCACGCAAACCAAAACTGGGGTTCGACAGCTACGCCGGCGAGATAATCTATCTGGCGCCAAACAACCTGTTGTTTCTGAAACGCTTCAGAACATACCCGGACCGGGTGTACAACGAAGCGGCAGGCCTGACAATTTCTGTCTGGTATCCGGACCGGGAAATGGTAGAACTGGAACCCATCGGACCGCGTGAAAGACTAGCGCCGGGCGAATCGGCCAGCTTTACCGAAGAATGGTGGCTGGCACCGTTTTCGTTTCCGGTGAACGGCAGCGCCGTTGACCACGCTCAGGTGAAACAGACAACAAATTCATTTCGCTGACCGCAGAGGCGCCTGTCACAGCGGTTTCGTGCAGCCGCGCGGTTGTGCAACAGAGATTCAGGCACGAATTCTGTTCAATCTTGAATCCGAATCAGGTGCGGGATAAAGTCGAAGCACCTGCTCAACGGCAGCGGGCTAAATGCTCCCACTTCGGACGCCGACAATCCCTATGGCCATTCGTGAAGAAATTCAGCGACGCGGGCGCCCGCTGCTGCTGTGGAAGAAGCTTCTGTTCTCACTGACAGCCACGATCGCGTCACTTGTTGTTGCGGAAGCGGTGTTGCTGTTCGCGGGAGTCCAGCCGATTTTTTACGAACAGGATTCGTACGTCGGCTTTGCCGCATGGAGTCCGCTGTTCGAAGAACAACAACAGTCTGACGGAACGGTCCGGTTTACAACTTCGCGGAACAAGCTTAATCTCTTCAACAAACAGTCATTCTCACAGCCTAAAGAGACCGGCACGACACGCATCTTCTGCCTGGGCGGTTCAACAACATTTGGCCGTCCGTACGACGACACAACGTCATTTGCTGGGTGGTTGCGGGAGTTTTCTGCTGCAGCGGACCCGAAAGGAAGGTACGAAGTCATCAATGCGGGGGGAGTCAGTTACGCCAGTTACCGCGTTGCACGACTGATGGAAGAGCTTGTCGACTATGAACCTGACCTCTTCATTTGCTACACCGGACATAATGAATTTCTGGAACATCGCACGTACCGGAACATCCACGCCACCCCGGAATTGATTCGCAATATCGGCTCATTGCTGAGCCGCACTCGAGTCTACTCAACAGCACGTCGACTCTGCGACACCATCGCAACCAGTCAAACTCTGCATCGCGAGAATGCGACAACGATGTCGTCCGACATTGAAGCCATTCTTGACCGGACTGTTGGCCCGCAGTCGTATGAACGAAACGAAGTTTTTCAGACACAGGTCGTGGTGCACTTCGAAGAATCACTGCATCGGATCGTTGACATCGCCGCATCAGCCGGAGCGGACGTGATCTTTGTCGACCCTGCGTCAAATCTGAAAGACTGCTCACCATTCAAGAGTCAGCATCGATCAGACTTATCTGAAGACGAGTTCCGGCGCATTCATGAACTTGTCACCCAGTCGCTGACCGCGATGACGTCTGGCGAAACACAAGCTGCGCTGGCACTGCTCGATCGGGCCATTGAAATTGACGACAGATTCGCACACCTGCATTACGAACGTGGACGTGTCCTGTGGGCGACGGAACAGCGGGACCAGGCCATGGCAGCGTTTGTGCGGGCACGCGACGAAGACGTCTGTCCGCTGCGAGCCCTTTCGTCGATTCAGCAGACTCTAATAAATGTCGCCAGCGAACGCGGCTGCAGACTGATTCCGTTCTCAGCGGTTTTGGAATCGCACAACGAAGGTGGAGTGCCAGGGGCCGAACAGTTCCTCGATCACGTCCACCCGACAATTGAAGGCAACAAATTACTGGGCCGGCTGCTGGTAGACGAACTGATTGACAGGCAGGTTCTTAATCCCGGTGTGGCATGGAACCAGGCTGCACGACAGGAAATCGCAGATCGTGTTGAAGGTGGTCTCAATCTGCGCGACCATGCGCTGGCACTGAGGAAACTCTCTCAGGTTCTGGGTTGGGCCGGAAAGTTCGAAGAAGCAGACCGGCTGGCTCTGGAGGCTCTCAAAAACCTTCCGGACGACGCTGAAACTCATTACCTGGCGGGCCTGGCTTTCCACAGGCAACACGACAACACCCGGGCAAAAGATCATTATCAACAGGCGACTGAATGCGACAGGTTACACTGGCAGGCCCACTATAATCTGGGCAATTGTTTTCTTGCAGACGGTGATTTTCAAAAGGCCGCAGAAACCTTTGAGCAGTCAGTTCGTGTAAATCCACAGTACGCCAAAGCACACCAGAACCTGGGTGCCTCATATCTCAGAATGGGCAACGTCCGGAAAGCAGTCGAATGCATCAACCAAGCATTGATCACGGATCCCAATCTCTTCGAGGCCCACGCTGCTTTGTCTGAGATATACCACCAAGAGGGGCGACATGCAGATGCCAGACGGCACCTTCAACGAGCACGGGCACTTCGGCCTGACGACCCTAACATCAGACGAGCCATGTCACGTGGGATGTAGAGCCAACATGTTATGTCCCGCAGACTGACCATTTCAAGCTCGACGACTACCACAGAGGGGGAAAGACGGTCACGCAGGATTCCGTAGCGCCGTAAGTAGTCGATCCACCTCTTCAAGCGTGTTGTAATGAACCACTCCGACGCGAATCATACCGTCCGGTTCCAGTCCAAGCCGTTCGGTCAGTGGCTGAGCATAATAATTTCCGTGCCAGACAAAGAGTCCCTGACGCCCCAGTTCCTCAGCGATGTCGACCGGCTTACGTTGTGAGTGAGTGATCGAAATCGTAGGCAGCCGTTCGGCGTGTCGGAGTGAATCATCGATGCCCCACAAGCGATACGATTCCAGTGAACGTAGACCCTCGATCAAATGCCAGATCAGTTGCTGTTCGTATTCCATGATCGCCTGATAGGCGTATACCAGCGAGCTACGACGCGACAGCGTTTCATCATCCGCCACCGTGCGGCCCAGATCGGCCAGATATTCGACGGCAGCCAGTGTGCCGGCGATACATTCGTGATTCTGAGTGCCCGTCATCCATTTGTCCGGCAGCGTGTCTGCTGCCGGACGCAGCTTGTACGCCGACAATTCTTCCAGCAGTGGCCGCCGCCCCCACAGGATTCCCACATGCGGACCGAAGAACTTGTACGCAGAACACGCCAGAAAATCACAACCCAAATCATGGACGTCAATCAGGCTGTGCGGAGCAAAATGCACGGCGTCAAGAAACGTCAGTGCGCCGGCACTACGCGACAGTCGGCAGATTTCCTTCACCGGATTAACGGAGCCAACAGCATTAGACGCACACCCGACCGCCACCAGCCGGGTCCGATCGTTCAGTTTCGCCTTGAAATCGTCAAGGTCCATGGTGCAGTCAACGGGATCAACATCTATGTACCGCACGGTTGCGCCGGCGTCAGCAGCAGCAAGGACCCACGGTGTGAAGTTGGCGTCATGGTCAAGACGACTGACGATAACCTCGTCTCCGGAACTCCACGTGCGGGCCAGAGCACGAGACAGCGACAGCGTCAGCGTTGTCATGTTCGGACCGAATGAGACGGTGCCCGGATCATCGCTGCCCAGCAGATCCGCCACGGCCTGATGAGCTCTGGCCAGCACGGCATCACTTTCTCGGCTGGTCGCAAACAGGCCTCCATGATTGGCGTTGTGCTGAACGAAGTACTCGCTGACAGCATCGATCACACATTGCGGCACCTGAGTCCCGGCCGGACCGTCGAAAAAAGCAGCGGTCCGTTCACCCGCTCTGCGAGCGAGCGCCGGGAACTGGCCGCGAATATTGGTAATGTGATCGTGAAGTACTGCGGACATGAGCTTCATTCTCCGAAATACGAATGGGAAGGAGTACGGCGGAGCTTTTGCCGTCTGCTGAAGATTTACGTGAACATCACGCCCCTGCTTACGATAACGACCAGATCCTGCATCAGCTCATCGACGTAACAGCGTTCAAGAAAAGTTCGTCACTTCGCCGCTGCCGTAGTTTCTCCGATGCAGTACAGGAACTCCTGACGTGGCGGGCCGTTCCCGGCAGCGACTCGCGCGAATAGCTGTTCGTTGCAGACAGCGAAGGACGCAAACGCTTCCGATCCCAGCCGATTCTGAGCCACCTGTCTGTACGCTTCGGGATTCGCTTCAAAAACCCAGGTCGTGCCGGCTTCGTTGGTGGCATAGATCAGATTGCCGACCAGTACCGGTGAAGCGCTGACCGGACCGCTCAGTCGCTGCCGCCACTGACGAGCTCCCGTCGCCGCCTCCCAGCACATCGCAATACCGTCGTCCGTCACCGCATACAGGTGATCACCAACGATCAGCATCGACTGCTCGTAACACTTCACACCGTCCTCCCAGACCTTGTTTCCTGATTTCCCATCAATACAGATGGTCTGCCGAGCCGGATAGCCACCGCTGGCGAAAACCAGATTATCTTTCCAGACAACCGTGCCGCAGGTCGCCGAAGCGGTGCCAGGGCAGCTCCAGAGATCCTCGCCTGTCAACGGATCGTACGCCGCCACCCGGTCATCGCCGCTGATAAGGAGTTGAGATTGGCCACCAATGTCTGCGACGATGGCCGACGAATACGTATCCACATCGTTACGTGCCTTTCGCCAAACCAGGTCTCCGGTGTCACGATGTACAGCCGCCAGAAAACCTCCGCCGCGATTGTCACCCGAATAAATCACCAGAGATTCGAACAGACAGGGTGATGCCGCATATCCGAACTTCGGCACAAAATACCCGACTTCCGTTTGCCAGCGAATGTCTCCGTCCAGAGTCAGGCTGGTTGCCTGCACGTGTTCGCTGTGCAGAAACCCGACAAACAAGGACGTACCGTCACAGGCGACCGTGCAGTTCGCATGAGTACTCTTCGGATGCATGCCACCTCGATCCGGCAGACCGCCCGAATGAACTTCCGTCTGCCACAGTTGTTTACCCGTCTCGCGACTGAAACACACGACGTACTGCTTCGCGGCCGCTTCATCAGCCGTACACAGGAAGACCCTGTCAGCAGCGACAGTGGGCGATCCGTGACCTCGTCCGGGAACAGATTGTTTCCAGACAACGTTCGCGGATTCGCTCCATTTTGTGGGAGCGGTCTTACAGGCCGCGACATTACTGCGACCAGCTCCCCGCCACCATGGCCAGTCGTTCTGGCCAACTGCCATTGGAGCTGCTGCCGGAATCTCCTCGGGAACAGTCGTGATTTCCTCAACAGGTCGAGCTGGTGGCCCGCAGCCGACGACAAAGACAGACAGAACAATCGCAGCAGAAAACACGCGATGCAAAGTGGAGCACACCATTTCAAGCTCTTTGTAAAGGACTTTCGTCAAACAGACTCGCCGAATGGCATGCGACACCAGCCTCATCAGATCCGTGCATGTCCGGACAGTTTTCGAAATAATTCAACACAGTAACGATCCGTCATACCACTGACTTTGTCTGTGCAGGCCAGCAGTTTTTGATAGATGGACTGTTCTCCATCAATCCGAAGATTCGTCAGCTTTCTGATGTGAAGATCGAACCCGCTGGCTGAATCCGTCAGGGCCGCCGTTACAAGAATATTCATCAATCCCTGAATAGCCTTATAGCCGGCCGCTTCCAGTTCCAGAACACGTTCACTGTTAAAGACATGCTGCAGCGAAATTTTCTTCGCAGCACTGTAGTCAGTCGCCGCCGGAGTCCGGTCGATTAACGACCCGATAAAGCTGCCATCGAGAATATCGGTCATGTAAGTCTGAAAGACTTCCGCACATTGGTTGACCAGCTCGTTGATCACCATCGCGCGCCCCATCGACAGACGATCGGCGCCCGGCATGTGAGATGACCCGGTCGCTCCCGACTTCAGATTTTCCAGAATCTCCATCGCGTCCGGCTCGCCAATCAGACCCGCTTTGCAGCCATCTTCCAGATCAATGATGGCATAGCAGATGTCGTCCCCGGCTTCAGATAACAGCGCCAGCGGATGTCGCCCATATTGTCCCAGCTGATCGGCAGAGCGGCCCGCTGTTTCAAACACTTCGGCAAACAGTTCGCTGTCATCATGAAAACAACCGTGTTTTTTGTAACACGAGGTCCCCTCGACATGACTTCCCCGGGGATATTTCACCAGTGCGCCGAGCGTAGCGGCTGTCAGCCGCATGCCACCACGACGATTACTCATCTGCAACCGAGTCAGTACTCGAAAGCTCTGGGCGTTGCCTTCAAACAAAGTCAGATCGCTGCGTTCGGCGTCAGACAGCGAATCAAATCTCGCTTCCCGCAGAACTTCCCTGCCCCAGTCCTGGATGGCCTTTTCGCCAAAGTGGCCGAATGGCGGATTGCCGATATCATGGGCCAGACAGGCGGCCGCCACAATGGCTTCAAAGTCCCCCTGTGAAACGAATTCGCCGATCTCTCCGCGAACCATCTCATACACATTTGTCGCCAGTGAACGGCCAACGCAGGACACTTCCAGACTGTGCGTCAGTCGCTGTCGCGTGTAGTCCGACTTGGGAAACGGTACGACCTGAGTCTTGTCACTCAGCCGGCGAAACGCGCTGCTGAATATGATGCGATCGTAATCTTTGTGAAACTCCGACCGCGACGCATCGCGTTCAATCGTTGCGGGCCGCGAACTGCCAATGCGTTTATTGGAAAGAAACTGGTACCACATAACTTTGTAAACAGAAACAACACGTCGGGTAAGGAAATGCCAAGACTCGCGGCGGAAAACAGTCGGTCCTACCGTGCTGCCTCCGTAGCGGCCAGACTCACTCGCACCAGTGCTTTGTCGTTCCGTGCAAACACACTTTTCATGGCGAAGGCCGGGTGCGACCAGATGGTCATTCGACGTTGCACCTTGCGAGTCGGCTCGACAAGCCTGGCGCGGCTGAGTTCGTTGTAGCCGTCTGCTGTGAGTTCAGCGATGATCAGATCACCCTGCTCGTTGTGCAGAAAAAATCTGTTGCGAGCTGGTTGCCCCTGAGCATCAGGTTGATGAGGAATGATAAATGCATTCCACCATCGCCCGCTGCCCGTAGCATCCAGGGTCTCCCACAGACGATCACCCGTTTTGGTGTTAAGGCCTCGCAGCTGACCGTAGCTGCACACACCGAATATGTTATTACGATCAACCCACGGTGTCGGCATGATCGAATGCAGTCCGTCCGTATCCTGTTCGCTGGTCCCCTTGCCCCGCCAGACGACCTTTGCGGTGTCAGCGCCGACCTTTAACATCATTGGGCCGTCGTAAAACGCGGTCAGAAAAAGATGATTGTCCACTTGGCGCGGCATCGGAATGCTCAGACCATACCTGATCGTCCAGGGAACTTCCCAGATAACGCCGCCTGTCTCCGGATCCAGCGCCGAAATGGCCGTTGGATGCCAGATGATCAACTGTCGTCGTCCGCCGAATTCCAGAATCACAGGCGGACAATACCCGACCGCACTGTCGTCCAGCGAACGCCAGATCTCTTTCCCAGTCACCTTGTCGAACGCCACGACAAGAGCTCCGTCACTGCCTCCGACCAGAGTGATCAATTTATCACCATCAACCATCGGCGACGCCGCCATGCCCCAGTTCGGCAGTTCCGTTCCGTAGTCGGCCTGAAAATCGGACCTCCAGATCTGGTCGCCCGTGGCTGCGTCCAGACAGAACATGTGGCCTACCGCTCCAATCGTATACACTCGACCGTCGTCAACAACGGGAGTTGCTCGAGGTCCCGCCGGGTAACTGACGGTATACCGAGCGGGATATTCCTGCATCCACAGCTGCTTACCGGATTCTGCGTCGAAACACAAAACGCGTTCATTGCGGTCAGCAAGGATTCTGTCTGTCAGGTAAACCTTGCCATCAGCAACTGCCGGACCGGAATAACCTTCGCCCACAGGCACCGACCAGGCTCGCGGCAATAATCCATCCGTTGGCAGCGTGTCCACGATGCCGCTTTCTCTCCAGACGATATCCCCCTGAGGGCCTCCCCATTGAGGCCAGTCATCAGCGACCGCGCAGGTCATCAGAAAAGAGACAATGACTGCTGTTCGCGATAGTTTTTTCATATCGAATTTCCAGCAAGCAGGCTGCTGCTCGCTTAGCCAGTTGATTTCAGAGAAGACTTCGGTAGAAGAGAATAACAGTTGTCACCCGGATCGTGTCATCTGCATTCTGCCACTCAAAACACCTAAAGCGGTGTCGCGTTATACCTCATGTCAGTGAGAATCACTATGGCTCGCCAATTCTTCGGAATTCTGATTCTGGTCCTGTGCACTGCCCGACATTGTGCAGCGACTGACCGCCCCAACATTCTGTTCATTTTCACGGACGACCATGCGTATCAGTCGATCAGTGCTTACGGATCGAAGCTGAACGTCACACCCAACATCGACCGCATCGCTGAAAGGGGCATGCTGTTTAACAGATGCTACGTGCCGAACAGCATCTGCGGACCCTGTCGAGCCGTCATTCAGACTGGCAAATACTCGCATCAGAACGGATTTCTGGTGAATGGAAATTCCTTCGACGGCCATCAGCAGACCTTCCCGAAGCTGCTGCAAAAAGTGGGATACGAAACAGCCGTGATCGGGAAATGGCATCTGGGCGAACACATGCCGCCGCAGGGTTATGATTACAGCGAAGTCCTGATCGGTCAGGGACCGTACTACAACCCACCGATGCGCAAGAACGGCAGGTTCGTCAAACACACAGGCTACACGACAAACATCATCACGGATCTGGCACTGAACTGGCTGAAGAACCGCGACGAAGACAAACCATTCATGCTGATGTACCAGCACAAGGCGCCTCATCGTAACTGGCAGCCTGGCCCGAAGCACCTGACGATGTTTGACGACGTGACAATTCCGGAACCGGAAACGCTGTTCGACGATTATTCAGGTCGAGGCACACCGGCGAAGACGCAGGACATGTCCATCTCCAGAACGATGACCGACAGTGACCTGAAACTGGTCACGCCCAGGAATCTGACACCTGAGCAACTCGCCACATGGAACGCCGCTTATGAACCGAAGAACAAAGCCTTTCGAGAAGCAAATCCGGCCGGAAAAGAACTGGTGCGGTGGAAGTATCAACGCTACATCAAAGACTATCTGCGCTGCGTTGCATCCGTCGATGACAACATCGGCCGCGTCCTTGACTTCCTTCAGGAATCCGGTCAGGCCGGAAACACGGTCGTCATCTACAGCTCGGATCAGGGCTTCTATCTGGGCGAACACGGCTGGTTCGACAAACGCTGGATGTACGAAGAGTCGCTGCGCACACCGCTGCTGGTGAAGTGGCCGGGCGTGACAGAGCCGGGCAGCGTCAACAACGACATCGTGTCACCACTGGACTTTGCCGAGACCTTTCTGGACATCGCTAATGCTGACGTTCCCGGTGACATGCAGGGACGAAGTCTGGTGCCGGTACTGGCGGGTAAGACTCCCGACAACTGGCGCAGGAGCTTTTACTATCACTACTATGAATTCCCCGGCTGGCACGACGTACGGCGACACTACGGTGTTACCAATGGCCGCTACAAACTGATGCGATTCTACGAACCGGATGTCAACGAGTGGGAAATGTTCGACCTGCAGAACGACCCGAACGAGATGCAGAGCATCTACGGACACCCGGAGGTCGCGCAGACGCAGCAATACCTTCTGGCAGAACTGAAGAGACTGCGTAAAGAATTGGAGGTTCCGGAAGCCGACCCACCCGCCTCACTCAGCGGTGGCAAAGACAATCCGACGTCGCGGACGATTCGAAAACAAAAACCAAAGAACTAGGGGCAGGACACCGCGTCGGCCGATGCGAGCATACGCTCGGAAGCTGCGGAACAGTGTTTCCGGTACCGGCAGAATGCGGTTGTCAAGAACTCCGCATAACTCGCTCACGATGTCCCCTGGCTGGAGACCCGAATATCAGATTTTCAGCGCAGGTAACACTACTCGCGCAGGCACTTTCCCGACCTGTTCATTAGTTGAACAGTACCGTATACAGCCCCTCAAGCAGCGGCTGCTCGGGTTGGGGCATAATGTCCAGGTAATCAAGCAGCCGCAGAATGAAGGCCATATCAATCAGGCAGAACGTGTACGGCAGACGCATTTTGCTTAACGAGCGAACCTTGCCATCCGCGTTCTTGCGTCGATTCATGCGCTCAGCCGCACGAACCCATCGTTCCTTTGCGACGTTCGTACGCCTGCAGCAAACGCAGCTGCTGGGCGTAATCAAGCGGTCGCCCGAAAGCGACTTATTCGACCTTACAGCTTGATTCCAGTTCCCCGAAAGCTGTTTCAGCATACTCGTACGCATTCTGCGTGCAAGCGTGCTTCCACTCTGCAACTCGACGGAGGACCGCCGAGATGCTGTGGAAAAATCCGTACAGCAACATCACCTGGTTGTCTCCTTTTCAAGGGAACCGAAACATAGTCAGCAGACATGAGGCTGACTGAACGTATCGGGCAGGAGACGTACCGCGATTCTAAGGTTCGCGATGTTCTGAAGAATGCAACGTGATCGCCGTCGGCCTTTTTTGCGGTCGCCACGCAGCTACGCGATGATCTCCTGAACAACTCGACCATGCACATCTGTCAGCCGGTAGTCGCGGCCGGAATGACGATACGTGAGTCGCTCGTGATCAAGTCCCAGCAGGTGCAGAACGGTGGCATGCATGTCGTGAACGTGAACCTTATCGTGGACAGACTTGAAACCAAACTCGTCCGTTTCACCATAAGTCATCCCCCCTTTGATTCCACCACCCGCCATCCACATCGTGAAGCCGTGATGATTATGATCGCGACCGTTACCGTTTTCGGAAGTCGGAGTACGCCCAAACTCACCTCCCCAGATCACCAGCGTATCGTCCAGCATGCCGCGTTCCTTCAAATCATTCAGCAACGCAGCGATCGGCTGATCAATGTCTTTGCACAGCTTCGGCACTTTTTCGTCATGGCCGGAATGAGTGTCCCAGGGTTGCCCGTTGCCATAATACACCTGTGCAAAACGAACTCCGCGTTCCACCATGCGCCGAGCCAGCAGGCAGCCATTGGCAAAATGACCTTCCCCATACGCTGTACGGGTTTCTTTTGATTCTTTCTTCAGATCAAAAGTGTTGCTGGCCTGAAACTGCATACGAAATGCCGTCTCCAGCGACTGCAGTCGAGCATCAAAGGCGGCATCGGGACCACGCTGGGTCTGGACCTGGGCGTCGAGCTGACGCAGCAGGTCCAGCTGACGACGCTGAGTTTCTCTGTCCCATTTCGTGTTTCGCAAATGCGGCACCATGGTAGACGGTTCAATCTTTGAATGATTGATGTACGTCCCCTGGTGAGCCGACGGCAGAAAGGCGCTGTTCCACAGAATGGAGAACCGCACAGGTCGTCCGGGACACAGCACAACATACCCGGGCAGGTTTTCGTTTTCCGTTCCCAGTCCGTACAGAAACCATGCTCCCATGCTGGGACGAGTCGGCAAAATCGTCCCATTATTCATCTGCAATAACGCCGGCCCGTGATTGGGGTTATCAGCATGCATGGATCGCAGCACGCAGATATCGTCAATATGCTGCCCCAGTCTGGGCAGCAGTTCGCTGACGGGTACACCACTTTCACCGTGAGGCCGAAAGCGAAAGGGAGACGGCAGCAGACCGCCGGTCGGTCGCTCCGTCACCAGATCCGCGCCCTCAGGACGTTGACCGGCATATTTATTCAGAGCAGGTTTCGGATCAAGCAGGTCGGCCTGAAAGGGCCCACCGTTCATAAACAGATGTATGACGCGTTTGGCCTTGGGGGCGAAGTGCGGCCGGCCGCTCGCAAACAACGGTGTCGCGTCCGCTGCACGACCTTGCTGTGCCAGCATGGAAACTGCACCCAACATTCCCAGACCGCCACCCAGTTGATGCAATAGCCGACGACGATCCACCAAAGGTGGCATTAGTGGTGACGGAGAAGTCATAGAGTATTCCACGGTAAGATCGTTCAGCCAACCTGCTACTGAACGGTTAATCAAATGGAAAAAACTGAAAAGGCGACAGTTCAAATAATGCAAATTGCCCGACGAAACAGAACACGGCTCCCGCTGATCGTAAATCCGGAATTAATTGCGAGATGTTTCCACGAAAAACGGCTCCAGACTGATGATGACAAGACACTGACGGCAACTGTCGTCATCATAGTGAGAAAACAGACGCGCCCTATGATACCCAACGTTTGCCACTAACCAAACGCGATTCGGACACAATCCGCCTTGGTGTGGGCCCTAATGAACTGATGAGCAGGCGTTGTCGTGAAGACTGACGCCAGTGTGCGGCCACAAACTCTTAAGAAACCACGCGCCATGAAAGCTATTCGACTTCAGGAACCAAAGCAGTTTGAACACGTCGAAATCGATGATCCGGGACAGCCGGGCCCTGGCCAGGCTCTTGTTAGAACTCATCGTATGGGCATTTGCGGCACAGATATCAGTGGTTATCTGGGGAAAATGCCGTTCTTCAGTTATCCCCGCATTCCCGGGCACGAACTGGGAGTGGAAGTTGTGGCCGTCGGTGAAGGAGTCACCAAAGTCAAACCCGGTGATCGCTGCAGCGTTGAACCGTACATGAACTGCGGGGAATGCTATCCCTGCCGCAAAGGCAACAGCAACTGCTGCGAAACCCTGAACGTCATCGGTGTTATGGTTGATGGCGGTCTGTGTGAACGCTTTATGATCCGTTCCGAAAAACTGCATCCGTCCGAAAAACTGTCCATGGAACAGCTGGCTCTGGTTGAGACGCTGGCGATTGGATGCCACGCCAATGACCGAGGCAATCCCCAACAGGGTGACCATGCCCTGATCATCGGAGCCGGTCCTATCGGCCTGGCAACTCTGGAGTTCGCTCGGCTTACCGGTGCATCGATCACCGTGATGGATATAAATCCGGAACGCCTCGAGTTCTGCCGCAGGACTTACAACATCGATCATACAATTCAGTTCAAAGGCGACGGCAGCGAAATCGGACAGGCGATGGATATCACCGGGGGCGACAGATATACCGTGGTAACAGATGCCACCGGCAGCAATAAGTCAATGTCCAGCGCATTCAGTTTTGTGGCGCACACCGGCAGTCTGGTCTATGTCGGCATCACGACGCAGGACGTAACCTTTCTGCATCCAACGCTGCACAAACCGGAAATCACCCTGAAAGCATCGCGCAACGCACTGCCGGCTGACTTTGGACGGATCATCGGATTGATCGAAGACGGTACGATTAATACCGGTCCATGGATCACTCATCGCACAAGTTTTGACGATGTGGTGGGCGACTTCGAAAAACTGACAAAACCGGAAACCGGTGTCATTAAAGCCGTCATCGAAGTGGCCGGCTAACCAGCCAGCAGTCGACTATGACTGCGGGGCGTACAATCTCGTCTGCACATTCTTTTTTTCACCGACATTGCGTCAGACACAGCCTGACCTGTCCGATCAGAAACGACCTGAACATGAAATGTGAACCTCTGGGCCTGGCTCCTTCATTTGGTTTCGGTGACCGCATTGGCCTGGCAACTCCAGGTCACGTGGAATCAATGAATCGCGCAGGGAGCGGCATCGAACCCATTTATCCGCAGCAGTCCATCCGCGAAATGACTCGCACACAGCGAACCGCGCAAAACGTTATGGACGATGCACTCAAAGGAGCTCAGGTCGCGGGCTGGACCGGTAAAGTCGGTGCAGATGCAGACCATCTGAAAACGCCTGAAGACGTGGACGTGACCGCCGCTGTCGACTTTACGTTTTTCACAATCGATCCTTCCGACGATGTTGATCAGGCCGCAGATGATTACGACGAAGCCACAGTCCGAGCAAAGTTTGCAGACGTCAAGGGGCTGACCGGCTGGTACGACGGCTACGTTGGCAAAAGTATAGGGCTGTCAACCGGCACGACCGTCGAATTGACAGAAGCCGCCTGTATGAGAGCTGCCGTGAAGTATGGCAAAGCGATCGCTCGAGCACTGACGATGGGCAACTACATCAAGACAGTTCACGACGAGGCCGACAAGGATTACGAAATCGAACTGTCCGTGGACGAAACAGAACAACCAACCACGCTGGCAGAACACTACATTATTGCTGACCAGTGTCTGCAGGGCGGCATGAAGCTGGTCAGTCTGGCACCTCGTTTCATCGGTGACCTTGAGAAAGGTGTCGACTACAAAGGTGACCTTGACGCTCTGGAAGCATCACTGGGCGAACACGCCGCGATCGCCAAATTGCTTGGCGGCTACAAGCTCAGTCTGCATTCCGGATCCGACAAAGTGTCAATGTACTCGCTGCTGGCAAAACAGACGAAAGGACAATTCCACGTCAAGACAGCCGGCACCAGCTACCTGGAAGCTCTGCGAGTTGTCGCTCGTCATGATGAAGCCCTGTTCCGACAGATCATCGACTTCGGCCGAAGTCACTACGAAGTCGACAAAGCTACATATCATGTGTCCGCCACACTTGATTCCGCTCCTGCCCCCGCCGACGTCAGTGATGTACTGGAACTGGAACGGGAATACCTTGAACTGTGGTCGGAAGTTCCAGAAGGCAAAGGTTTTACGAAACCGGGACGTCAGATCCTGCACTGTACATTCGGCTCCACGCTGACCGACGCCACACTGGGTCCCGCCGTCCGTTCCGTGCTGGAATCTCATCCGAATACTTACACGGAAGTGCTGGCCGACCACTTCGAACGTCACCTGCGAGCGCTGCAGGCAGGCATGTAACCGGCATCGTCGGATTGTTCGACCGGCTGCGCCGGTTGACGTAAGCTGCCGCTCGAAACCTGCTGGCCCTGTTCAATGTGCACGTAAAATCCGGGTAAGTGAACGTGCTTACCGACCATATGCTGGAAATGAATTCCAACGTTGGTCTTGTACGGCGTCTTATCCTTCGAAAACCGCGTGTCCCGGTGTACACGATTCAATGAAGGCCAGTGCCGGTTCCCGCACGTGCGATTCATATCGCGGCTTGTTGTCATAAACCAGTCACATTCATTATTCCGCTTCAGGAACTTCATCGTTCCTGCGGGGAAACCATCGAATGTGGAGTTGCTCATCGGCCGGAGTCTTTACTAATGCTGAAAGAGAAATTCATTGGAATTCAGCAACGCCCAGTAGAAATCCTCCAGTTTCTCTTCGACGGATCGTTCACCGGGAGCCCTGATGAAACTCACAGCAGCGTTGGATTCTGCTGCCGTCGGTACCCGACAAAAGGCGGCCAGATAAGACTCAGCAACGATTTCCCTGATCGAACGTCCTGCATTAAGCAGCTGGCGAATACGACTGCCGCCGTTGGTCAGCTTGCCGTGAACGTACGACCCGTTCGCAATCTGTAACGCCTGCGACAGATTCAGGTCATCCGAACGTTCACACTGACAGACAGACGTGCGTACCGGCTGGCCAAAGACAGTTAAGAAGTCTTTCCCGAAATCCGGACTGGGCAACTGGGTCGCGCGTATCCCGGATGGAAGCCCGCTGAACGATTCAGGGACCATGGTAACATCGCAGATCGCGTCCAGCAGTTGTTCGGCCGTCAACAGACGCCGTGTGTACCGGGAGAAGAAACGATCATCGCCGCCGTTTGAAAGGTTCGCTTCCGAACGTCGCTGATATGTCTGACTGTTCAGAATGAGGCGCAAGATGTGTCGGCGATCAAAGTTGTGTTTCACAAAGTCTTCTGCCAGAGCATTAAGCAGTTCAGTATTCGAAGGTGGATTCGAAGCGCGAAAATCATCGGCCGGATCCACGATGCCTCTGCCCATGACACTGCGCCACAGTCGATTCACTTCGACCTCTGCAAACAGCTTGTTATTAGGCGACGTCAACCATTCCACAAGTACGACTCGCCGATCCGCGTCGTCAGCGATCTGAATATCTCCCTGCCCCGGCAGCCACGGCTTCATCTTCTCACCGGTCCGTGGCTGAGTGACTTCACCGGTGTCGGCCACAGACACAAAGATCTCGTCTTTCCGCAGCGTGGCGTCCCGCTGAATTCTGTTAAAGAAAGCGGCCAGACCGTAGTAGTTATCCTGAGTCCATTTCTCGTGGGGATGATTGTGGCACTTGGCACATTCCAGACGGGCTCCCAGAAATATCTGAGCCGTGGACTCCGTGCAGTCATTGGTGCTGGCGGCCGTTCGGAAATAATTGACGGGCGGATTTTCGAATGAACTACCGGACGCAGTCAGCAACTCACCGGCAAACTGGTCATACGGCATGTTCTGCTCAAAAGCTCGGACCAGCCAGCGGTAGAACTTGAATACGCCGGGCGAAGAAATGCTGGCTTTGCGGATCCGTAACGTGTCCCCCCACTGCAGTGTCTGAAATTTAGCATGCTCGCTGGACGCCAGCAGTTCATCAATCAGACTCGTTCGTTTTTGCTCAGACACATCCGCAAGAAACGACTGGGTGACGTCGGTGGGTGGCAACAGCCCCGTCACATCCAGATAGACACGGCGCAGAAACTCACCGTCCGGCGTTCGACGAGACGGAACGTACTCCAGCTGCTTCAGCCGTGCATGCACCAACTGATCGACAAAGTTCGACTCAGCAGGATCAGGCCACGTGAATCCGGTAGTTTCCGACACAACGGTCAGAAAACTTGTTTCCATCTGGTCCAGGTACCGGGCCGTAATTGCAGTCTGGCCGCGTGCTGTGTCATCCGCTCGTTCGACAAGTCCGTCAGCAGACACTGCAGCAACGCCGGCATCAGAAGTGGTAAAGACAGCCAGATCCGTTACGTCCCTGAAGGAGCCATCCGAAAACTCCGCAATTGCCAGGAACTGCTGGCGTGCAACATCACGGTTAAGCTGTCGGCCGGACGGAGGATGCAGCATCAGCCCGACGCACGACGGTGCCGTCGCCGCGTCTGTATGGCGACCTTCAGCAATCCAGTTCCGAAGCACTGTGTGGGCGATCGAATTCGCCAGCAATCTGGGCCCGCCCGCGTGTGGCACCTGCATCAGAGGCTTTCGCAGCAGCAGACTTGTGTCCGCGTCAAGTACGTTAACCCGTCGCGCAAAAAACTCACCCCGCAGGGTCGCTTCGTCCAGCGTTGGGTCAAAGCCACGAAGCGACAATCGAAACCCACCCTTGCCCTGCGGTGAACCATGACAGGCACCAGCGCTGCACCCCTGTCGCGACAGGATCGGAATCACTTCATTTCGCAGCGACACAGAACCTGGCTTATTGCCGGAGACAACAACAGAAATCGTCACAGACTGTCCTGCCACATTCACCCGAACATCGGTGCGACCTGGAGCAACGGCGACAAGTTGCCCGTCCCGAACCGTGACGACGGCGGGATCAGCTGACTCGAACTGCGCAACTCGCGTAGCATCGACCGGCAGGCCCGCCCTGTCGATCAGCGATACCAGCATATGATATCGCTGTCCGACGGACCGAAGTTCCACCTGCTCCGGATGAACCTCAAGTCGCTGACCCGCAGACGAAATCGTCTTCTCATCTGCGAGCACAGCCGTCGCCGATACGAACGACACCGCGTACAAACAGCAGATAATTTGACAGCCGTTCTTCATGTATATCCTGCTCACGTCTACAAGACTGCTGACCGGTCTCATGAATGTCCTGCACTACTGCGGAACAACAACCAGCGGAAACGAATCACTCAACACCGTAAACTCGTGTCCTGCAACTTCAGTGGTCGCCTGCAGAATCAAATTGTATCTTCCAGGCTGCGCATCTGCAGCAACCTGTATTTTCACCTGTGATTCGTTCTTCGCTGCCGCGATCACAGCTCCCAGCTGCAGAGTAATTCCCGCAGGCGCGGCCGTCAGCTCTAACTGAATCTGCTTCATATCACCACCGGCACGCGGCACAAAACGTTGTGTACGCACAGTCAGTTCCTGCTCGCCACCTGGCTGTACCGGGCCCGCAGATTTCCCCCCCACGATCAGCGGCTCGATAACGCGGAAAGGCAGCTTCTTCAACGCCACCTCTTTTGTCTGACCTTTAAACGTCGCTTCACCGATAATTCGAATCACACTGACTCCGGCAGCAGCCTCAGCGGGACCATTCAGCTGAAACCGATATTCATTATTCTCGCTGCGACCAACAGCGTTTTCGCCGCCACTCACGCGGAATCCTTCCGGCAGACCTTCCACACGCAAAGCCACGGGAGCGGTAAACCCTGCGGCACGCTGTTTTACTCGAACGGTGAAGTAAACTTCCCCGACGTAACGAGGAAAAAAGACAGCTCCATTATCCAGACTCAGATTAAAGAACTCAGGGATTGCCGGACCTGTGACAGCGGCCAGAACGTTTTGCAATTCAACAGGTGGATGAGGAGTCTGCGGCACTGACTTCCGAAACAGGCCGACCGTTGAAGCGACTCTGTGAAGCGATTCACCGGCATCATCGTCATTGGGTTTAACACTCGCCCCCGAAACGGTCAGAGACATTGCCTGTCCAGGTCGCATGTTTTCAGGAACGTAAATCTTGAGTCGAGTGTCTTTCTTCTTTTCCAGGATCAACTCGTTTGCCACCGCAAGAGGCCCGTCAGGACCAGTCACCTGAATTCTGATTGGTCCGTTGTATCCTTTCCGGTCAGCCGTGACCTTGACGATGGCATACCCGTCGACAGGCAGGATGATGCTGGCCGATTCGAGCACCAGTTCGAAATCGGGACTGTTGTGCCGCAACTCGGCGTAGTAAACATAGTCCGACCCACTCCGGTTTCCGATCTCAGATACCTCGGCCAGATAATTTCCGTCCTCAGGAATGCTGACAGTCAGTGTACCACCGGCTGTACCAGGCCGCCGATTCACGCCAATAGCCCTGCCGGATTCGTCCCGAATCGCCAGAGCCAGCATAGCGGCCGCACCTGACTGGCGCGACATGTCTGACAGAACAATATGGTCCCCTTTTTCTGCGGCGAACCGGAACGAGTGAATTTCACCGGACTGAGCGATCACACCACTGAGTCCACAGGGAAACGGCACGTCGACAGCAGAACCGGCGACAGCGACAGACTGAGCAAGGTCAGACTCAAACACTTTCGCGTAACCGGACCCCGCGTCCTTACGGCCGCTGATTGAAATGCGATTGGCTGCACCGTACAGGATGGAGCCAGGTTTGGCGACGTCGTCAATATCCGGACCGATGAGACGCAACAGGGATGACCGGTCTCGCTTCGCGGCGGCCGGAAGTGTGCCTGCAACGAGGGGGAAATCACCAACCCTCAACCGGTATTGATACGCCGAACTTCCTCCCAGTGATGCGTCTTCGATTGACACAACAAACGTGCCGGACTCAGGTCGTTGGAAACGCACTCGACAGTCACCCGACAGGCCAGGTGAATCATCGACAAAAATGAGCTCTTCACCTGCCGCATCCAGTATTCGGATCAGAGGATCCAGCCTGGTTCCAAGTCGAGTGGCAACCGCTTCCACGGATACCCACTCACCTGGACGGCCCGAACTCTGATAATAATCTGCCTGACCGGATTCAGTCACTCCGTCAATTGCCGTTGGTAATTCGATCGTCTGCGCCGCTTTCAGCGAGTGGTTATCTTTTGCTCCCGGCACTGTCGGCAGATCGTCAATCATGAACAGCAGTGGATTCGAAATTCCCTCGACAGTCGCCACACGTACACTATAGATTCCCACGGGACAGGTTCCGGCAACTGATGTACTCAGCAATGTGACTCTGTCAGACGGCTCCCGGGACGGACGCTGTTTCGTTAAGCGCTGACCGGCCAGTCCGACCGTAAGCCCGTCGTTGTCCGCCCCTGACGATGACCAGACATCTGTTGCATCGGCAAGATTCAAGCCATGAAGAACAAGTTCGGACGTCTCGCCTGGTACAACAGCCAGAGGCTCAATGCGAATGGCTTTGGGCGGGTCTGCTGAAACAAAGTGGCTGTAAAACAGGACAGCCGTAAAGGCGAACAGAAAGCAGCGTGGATGAATCAAGAGTGCAGACATGGGTAAAGCGGACAGAAAAAACGACGGTGCGGGAGGGAGAGTCAAACTTGTGGCAGGGGTCGGAGGTCAACAGCGAGGAGACACTGAAATCGGACAGAATTAATGCCGCGGGAGGCCTTCGTTGAAACGCGTGGCTCCCCGCGCTCGGTCGCTGGCGGTCAGACAAACGTCAGATCCAGCACACCATCAGAACACTTCATCAATCGCCTTTCCTTTGTGAGCGAGGAATACGGGACGATTGGACGGGGTATAAACCGGCTGCGAACGATCCAGGCCCAGCTTTTCATAGATCGTGGCAGCGTAATCATCGGGACGCAACGGTCGATTGGTCACGTATCCGCCTTCAGCGTCACTGGAACCAACGACCTGGCCACCCGGCACTCCGGCTCCCGCAAGAGCGATGGAATAAGCATTCGTCCAGTGGTCTCGACCCTCGAACCGATTCAACCGAGGCGTTCGACCAAACTCGGTCACAAATGCGACAAGCGTTTCATCCAGCAATCCTCGGTCTTCCAGATCGGTAATCAAGGCTGCAAACGCCTGATCCGTGCTGCCCATCATGACCCAGTGACCGATGCCATAGCGTCCCTCGCCTCCGGCCGCATTGCGAATCGTGCCGCACGAACCTTTGTTGTAGATGTAATCGTGATGGTCCCAGTTCATATTGAAACCACCGGGAGTTTTGTCGGTGAGCGGCTCGCGCACATCGACAGTCACAAAGCGAACGCCACGTTCGATTAAACGTCGCCCCAGCAGATAACACTGACCACGGTGACCGCGACCGTATTGATCGCGCGTAGCGTCCGCCTCTTCGGCAAGATTGAAAGCCCTTTGAGTCTGCGGATTGGTCAGCAGATTAGCTGCCTGGTCGGCAAGATCTGAAAGTGTCCGCACAGGACCACTTTCGCCTGGAGCCACACCCACGTTCAAGTTGCTCAGCAGATCGCGTCGATCGCGGAACCGGCCACGATCGACCCCGGTTAACAAGCCCAGGTCGTTGACTCTCCAGTTCGGATCAGACAGATCACGGCCTCCGGTCTTAAACACTTTTGCCGATGCCGGAAGGAACCCCAGACGCGTCTGCTTGGCCTGCTCATGATTCCCCGGCACCATGATGTATGGCGGCAGGTAGTCACATTCCGTACCCATTTTCTGAGACACAATCGACCCGATGTCGGGCATCTCCAGAGGTCCGCCCGGAAGTTCTCCCGACAGGGCATACTGTGTTCCCAGCGGATGCCCATTGGCACCGGCACGGTCATGAAACATGGACCGAATCACCGTCAGACGGTCGGCCACGCGAGCCGTCTTTGACAGCAATGATGTAAACTGCAATCCGGGAACAGCGGTGGAAACGGGTCCGAACGGACTGCGATGCTCGGTCACGACATCCGGCTTGGGGTCCCAGGTGTCCAGGTGAGAAAGACCTCCCTGTTCCAAAATGACCAGAACATTCTTCGCCTGCGCCTTGCGACCTGCTGATGCCGCTTCCGCAAGCGAAGAAACTCGCACAGTCAGACCGCCAGCAATTCCGACGCCAAGAAAACTCCGCCTCTGCATTGCTCGATCCAGATTCATACCAAAGTCATTTCTTCCGGGTGGCGGGATTTTAATTGGCCGGCGTCGCCACGACCGAGCGTCTTGATGTGTGACACTGGGGGGCTGTCTGCGACCGCAGGCGATCAGCTCCTGTATGCATTAGTTCATGCTACCGTGCATACGGGAAACGACTCAACACTGAACGTTTGATGCAGTCACAGATTATGGTTTTCCGCCACAGGACGGGACCATCGTCCCGTCCTGCGAATTGGTCTAACTTGATACAATCATCCCAGGTGGCCGAGCTGCCATCCGAAAAACAGAATGCGCTGACTTTCGCAAGTCCTGAAGAGAAACTCAATCACGGAACAATTCGCGTAAGATCAAGTGAACTCTGAATTCGCTTAGCCATTTCGCCTGAACCGCACCTGTCACGTCACCCCGCCATTTTTCGTTCTGATAACCATTTGTCAGTTGGTGTACGTCCGGAATATCGGGTAAACTGGTTTACCGGAAAGTCACCCACCATCACCTCGACTTGCCCCGCCCATGCATCTGCGTCCTTCCAGGAAGACAATGTTAATTAGTCTGACGATGATTGCCTGCTCGGCAGCATCATCAGTTGCGGACACTCCGTTGCACAAGTGGGTCGACATGGCGGTCGGTATGGGGAGTGTGGGATTTGAGAACGTCGCTGCCGACGACGCCGGAGATGCGGCCTTTGCCAGACGACTCTATCTCGATCTGACGGGTATGATTCCCAGCGCCGAACAGGCACGCCGGTTTCTGGCAGACAGATCCACTGACAAGCGTGCCAGACTGATCGACCAGTTACTGACGTCGCCTCAGTATGCACGGCGGATGCAATATGAATTCGATACGATGCTGATGGAACGTCGCCCGGACAAACATATCAAGTCCGATGAATGGCGGAATTATCTGCGGCAGTCGTTTGCACAGAATAAACCATGGGACCAGCTTGTCTCCGAAATGCTGACGGCCGATGGTACCGACGAAAAAACTCGTCCTGCAGCGAGGTTTCTGCTCGATCGCGAAATGAAAACGGACACCATGACGCGCGATCTGGGACGCATATTCCTGGGTCGCGATCTGCAGTGTGCACAGTGCCACGACCACCCGAACATCGAAGGTTATCTGCAGCGTCATTACCACGGACTGGCGGCATTTCTGAACCGCAGCTACCTGTTTACCGATCCCAAATCAAAGCAGACTTCGATTGGTGAAAAGGCAGAAGGAGCCGTCAAATTCACATCGGTGTTCACCAGCGAATCCGACGAGACAGCACCTCGTCTGCTGGACCTGCCTCCCATCGAAGATCCACCCGCGGCAGAAGAACCCTATACCGTCAAACCGGATAAGAAGGTGCGGTCCGTGCCGGTTTACAGTCGACGACTTCAGCTGGCCGCAGCAATGACGGATCCCGCGAATGTGGCGTTTCGACGGAACATTGCAAATCGGTTATGGGCATTAATGATGGGTCGCGGCATCGTCGAGCCGCTGGATATGTGGCACGCAGAGAATCCACCGCTGCGTCCGGCGCTGCTTGATCTGCTGGCTGACACACTGGCAGATCATGACTACGACATACGGTATCTGTTACGAGAACTGGCACTGACAAAAACCTACCAGCAAAGTAGTCAGTACAACGGTGATGCTGAAGACAGCGATGCCGCTCATTTTGCGGTATCAATGCTGAAGCCGCTGTCCCCCGAACAACTCGCATGGTCGATGATGCAGGCAACTTCTCTGACAGAGACGACGCTGAAAGACCTTAAGGCAAAACATCTGGCCGCCGGTACAGAAGACGCCGAGAAGCAGATCGATGACCCACTGTGGCAGGAAGAAACACTGCACAACGCTCTCAAGGCGCACGTCGACACTTTTGCGGGTCTGTTCGGCGTTGTGGGAATTCAGACTTCTCGATTTGACGCGTCGGCAGATCAGGCATTGTTTGTGCGGAATGGAGCCGCGTTGCAAAGCTGGATCGCTTCCGGGGGTGGCCAGCTAACCTCCCGTCTTAACATGCTGCAACCTCCGGATTTGATTGACGAATTCTATTTTTCCGTGTTCTCACGACCACCCGCCATCGGAGAGATACACTTCGTAACACAGTTCCTTGAACAGCAGCCGGACGACCGGGAGTCGGCGATCCGAAAACTTGTGTGGGCCGCTCTTTCCTCGGCCGAATTTCGATTCAACCACTGAAGCGAACAGCAGGACATGTCATGCGACGAAATCAAGGCTGCAATCCGCTCGAACATGAAATGGCACGACGCCGGTTCCTGACGAGCACAGTGGCAGGTGCTGCGGGAATTGGCCTCGTGGACACCCACGCGCAGGCAGATCAACTCAAACATCAGCAGAAAAGAATTCTGCAGGTCTTCCTGCAAGGGGGTGTCAGTCAGCTGGAATCATGGGATCCGAAACCAGGAACCGTCCACGGCGGACCGTTTCAGGCCATTCCCACATCCGTGCCGGGCATCCACATTTCAGAACTGTTGCCGAACATCGCCCAACGCATGCACCTGCTTTCCATCGTACGCAGCATTAACATCAAGATTAATGACCACGAACAGGGGCGACAGTTTATGGAAAAAGGCCGCCGTGTGGGTCAATTCCCATACGTCGGTGCGGTGGCTTCAAAATACCTGGCCACACCAAACAGCAATCTTCCCGGATATGTTCACGTTTCCAGTCGAGGACTTTCCGATGTGGCTGGCGGCGCGGCCTTTCTGGGAGCGAAACACGGACAGCTGAAACTGGAAGGCATTAAGCCTCCCGGAAACCTCAGCGCTCCGGCCGGTATCGATGCCGTTGCCGACGCGAGCCGCGACAAACTGCGACTTCAATTCAACCAACGCTTTGCCGATCGGCGTTCGAAGGCGATGACCGAAGCCTACGACGCATCGTACGATCAGGCGGCCGGACTGATGGAACGCAGAGCGATGTTCGAAGGCACAGCGTCAAAGAAGGATCTCGAACGCTACGGTACTCACGACTTCGGCCGCTATTGCCTGCTCGCCCGCACGCTGCTGGAAAACGGTGCTGCATGTGTGAAGGTCACCCATCACGGGTACGATTCTCATGCAGAGAACTTCAACTTTCATCTTGAGCAGCTGGGCGAGTTCGACAGACCGTTCTGCATGTTGCTGGACGATCTTGAAACCCGAGGAATGCTGGAGAGCACACTGGTTGTGATCTATTCCGAATTCGGACGCACCCCCAAAGTCAATGTGCGTTACGGTCGTGACCACTGGGGTACCGCATGGTCGATCGCACTGGGCGGCTGCGGCATTCAGCCCGGTGCCGTAATCGGCAGTACTAATGAAACCGGGACGGAAGTGGCCGACCGAGAAGTCGATGCCAGCCATCTGTTTCACACCTACCTGCAGGCCGTCGGCCTGGACTCCACCGCCGAGCATGACCTGCCGGGCCGATCAATTCCGATCGGTGATCCGGCCACCGAATCGATCCAGGAGTTGCTGGTATGAATGCAGATATCGCTGACAAGAATACGATCGACCGCAATCTGCTTGACGTGACGCAATCACATCAGGTGGCTGAGTTCAAGCACGAGATTGCCCTGACAACACTGCGAGTTGACCCGACAGACCGTTTTGTCGCCGCCGGTGCCGAAGATCCGGACGTACAGCTTTGGGAGCTGGCAAGCAGTGAGCGACGAACGCTCAAAGGACACAAAAGCTGGGTCCGGTCAATCGATTTTTCTGCCGATGGTAATCGCATGTTCACTGCCTGCTGGGGTGGCATTGTAAACGTCTGGGATACCTCACAGTCTGAACCGAAACCGCTGCGGACAATACATGCGCATAAAGGAGCCGCACGTTTTGTGCGCGTCAGCCCGGATGGACAGCAGCTGGCCACCTGCGGTAACGACCTGCGGGTCAAAGTCTGGAATATTGGTGATGGCAAAATTGTGCATGAATTCTCAGGTCATGAACGGCATGTCTATGGCGTCAGCTTTCATCCTGATGGCACACATCTGGTCTCACAGGATCTGATGGGCGGCATCAACGTCTGGGATCTGCAGTCGGGCAAACACAAGCAGAGCATCGATGGCAGCGTGATGACCGGCTACGACAAAAAATTTGCTGCCGACATGGGTGGTTCTCGCGACCTGCAGTTCAAAGCCGATGGCAGCCAGTGGGCCAGCGCAGGCATCACCAAAGTGACCAATTCATTCGCCGGCGTGCAGGACCCGATCGTTGTTCTGTTCGACTGGACGACTGGAAAAGAAATTAAACAGATCAAATCAGACGACAACAATGTGAAAGGGATTGCCTGGGGCGTACGTTTTCACCCTGACAACTTCGTTATTACAGCCGTTGCTGATCGTAGTGGCAAAGGCGAATTGTGGTTTTACAGACCGGAAGAAGAAAAAGCATTTCATACAATGAAGCTGCCCAGTGCCGCTCGAGGACTGGATCTTCTTTCGGACAATCTTCGAGTGGCTGTCGCCCACGCCGATGGCCACGCCAGAATCTACCGCATGACTGCTAAGCGACCTGCTGACACAACGACGCCGGCAAAGGCCGCACCGGAGACGGCAAAGTAGTACGTCGCCTGTGCCTGCGTGGCATACATCACGAACAGGGCTCACGCAACAGCAGACGCCTGCTACTGATCCGACTTCCCGGAGTTGATCTTCGCTTTTCGTGCCTTCGCCTGCTCTTCTCGCAGCTTGATTTCTTTGGGATGCTTTGAGAACGATTCAAAGACGTCACCCACCACACGGTCAGCCAGTTGTCCCAGCTCCGTCAGAATTATCAGCTCGGCTTCCGGCGTCAGCTTCGAAGTGTTCGGCTCATAACCCCCGACATCGAATGCGTCAGCCGTAGCGATATAGCCCAGATTCCCATTCGCGTATCCAACGATAATGGGAATCGCTCGATCCGCGATCGCTTTTTCCAGCTTGAATCCGTACTCAACCATCGGTTCGCCTGGCATTGTCAGCAGCAGATACGGACCTATTTTCAACGCGGACAATTCAGCCGCTACTCTGCCCTCTTTACCCGGCAGCGACACAACTGTGCTGGCCGCACGAATCTGATAGTAGGACGGTCGCTCTTTCAGCTGTTCACGCGTCACAGAACGAGCGAGCGAACGAACGACCGCACTGCCGAGATCTCGACCGGCCCATTGGATATCCGCTTCATCGGCACAGCGGTACGGAAACCCGGGCAGGTTAGGTCGAATGTCTCCCGCACATCCCTGCAGAAACATCGCGCTTGTGTTCTGACCGTAACACATCTCAACAAAACTCTGCGCTTCGCCGGGAAAGTCAGCGCTCATCTTCGGAAATCCATTGGGGTATGGCTGCGTACCTTTGTCTCCCCAGGTAAAAAAGCACGGATGACAAACCGCATGCATCAGTACGGCCAGAGGTGTCAACGACTGACCGTCATCGAACCGCAACACCTTGACTCGCTGATCATTGGGCCCTTCCGGATTGAGACGAACGACTGCACGGCCGTCGATCACTTTGCGGCGGTTGATGCCGAATCCAATCCGGTCTTCGTCGTAACCAACGGTGACCGTCCGCATGCCGTCCGCCGCCTGCTTCGCGGCACCCCCCAGTTTGTCGATCAGCTCGCGACCCCACTTGGAACCGGCATCAAAGTTCGGGCCGGAATGGTTGTGCGACGCGGCAACGATAATGTTCACTGACGGGATCGTCGTTTCCCGCTCGATGCGCGCCCGCGCCAGCTTAACCATTTCATCCCACGCACCGATCGTGTCCAGCGTTACAATGGCAGCTTTAGTGGAGCCATCGCTCAGCACCAGAACACCGGCGCGCAACGGATCGCGCACACCGTGGACAATTCGACGATGACCGGTCACTTCCATGCCTTCGACATCGTCCGGCGTGATATCGACTTTAGCGACGCCGGCCAGAAGATTTGACTCCACATCAAACTGCCCGTCTTTCGCTGCGGCACCGCGAGAAGACAACGAAAGACAGATGGAAAGACCAAGTATTGCAACAAAGCTTATTCTCATGATTCTGTATCCCTGGTAGTCGCGTCACAAAGAACACAGTGTACGACGCCCAAATGCCTGTGCACAGCGCCCGTGGGCCGCCCCGGACAGACGGAATCAAACTTCATCAACAAAAGACGGGTTTGTTCCCGCTGTGTTTCGAGTATGCTGAACAATCATCGGCGGTCTGTTCGAGCTGCTGCTCGAATACAGCGCGTCCGCTCCGACCCGCCATTCCGCCAATATTCTCTGCAGAGGCCCTCACAGGTTCGCGTTCATGACGTTTTTTGCTCGCATGTTTGGTGCGTATATACTGACATTGCTGTGCGACACAGGAACAGGAACGGTCACCCGGGCCGCCCATCCGATTTCTGTGACAGAAGCGCAGGTCTTTGTAACGCGGACGGCCGCTCGCGTCAGAATCAAACTGTTTGCCGAAGACCTGTTTCTGTTTCAGGACCTGGAACCGGACACAATGGACGTGATCCCGGCGAATGAACTCAGCCGCGGCCTGGAACAGCACAAACAGTTCCTGCTGGACAAGTTCAATCTGCGTAATGCCACAGGCGACGCGTTCAAGGGCAGTGTCACTGATGTACAGCGGTTTGAAATTCCTGACGAAGGAATCCCCGTTGACGATCTGATGCTGCACACAGCCACGTATGAACTGGAATATCCATTTTCAGAACCGCCAGAGTTTCTGACACTGCAGCAGGACATCAGCGATGAAAACTTCATCTTTCCGTCCGAGATGAAACTGACTTTGCATCAGGCCGGCACGGAAATGACCTACACCGAATCTCTCAAGCCGGGGACCGCAGAGACGTTGCGTTTTGACTGGGACCAGCAACAACTCACGGACGAATCGTCTGACGAGGACTGGGATGCGTGGTTTGAAAAACAGCGAGAAGCAACTCTGGGAATTACCAGCTACAGCAGCGTGTATTCATTCATCTACGTTGAGCCCGCCGAAGTGCGGCACGAAGTACTGATTCCACTGGCCAGCCTGCGCACCATCATTCCGATGAATCACAAGGACCCGGCATTCATCGAAGTCAGCGAACAGGACGGTGTTCGAGCACTGATTCGTGACTGGCTGTCAGACGTGAATCCCACGACGATCAATGGCAGCGCCGTTAAACCGGAATTCACGCGCATCGACTTCTACGGGCTGGACCTGAAAGACTTCGCCCGCCAGGCGGAACAGCGCAGGGTGAGTCTGGCCAATGGTCGAGTTGGCGTCATCATGACCTATCGGACAACTGACGATTCTGTCCGCGAAGCCAGTCTTACGTGGAACAAATTTCACGCCTCGCTTCGCAAAATACAGTCCGTCGTATTCTCTTATCCGGATACGATACAGCGTTTCGAATTCTCCCGATTCAACGAACCTGCAGACAACATGTTTCGGTTCGCCGCAGATGAAAGTGTCCTGCCACAGCCGGTCGCCGCAGTAGCTGCGGATCTGCCTTCACTGCCGCAACTGGTCGTTCCGATCGCCACCATCTGCGCAGTTGTGCTGGCTTTGGCGTGTGCGATTTTCGGAAAGACTCAGGGCAGACGGTTTGCCGCGGCATTCTGCGTGATGGGTGCCGTAACCTGGCCGTTCGCACGAATCGTGCTTCCGCATCCATTCGCGCCACCGCCCGAAGTCGCAGACACCGACGGCATTTTTGAACGACTCCACTCCGGTGCCTACCGTGCCCTTGACTTTGGCACAGAAGACAGAATTTATGAAGCGCTGAACCAGTCAGTTGACGGCCCGTTGCTGGAAACGCTGTATCTGCAACTGCGTGAAAGTCTGCAGATCCGTGAACAGGGCGGCGCCGTCGCCCGCGTGCGAGCTGTCGAATACGACGATGGCCAGCGGTCCGTTGAGCCGCCGACTGCAATGTGGCCCGGCTTTCGCTATCGAAGTCGCTGGACCGTCAGTGGGACGGTGGAACACTGGGGGCATGTCCACGAACGACAAAACCAGTTCGCAGCATTGTTTTCGGTCGAGCCTCGCCAGGGGCAGTGGAAGATCACGGGCATGCAGATCGAAGATCAGCGGAGTATCGCAACGAAGACTCGGCTGAGAAAATTTTGAAGAGTTACGTGTACGGAACGTAAGCAAGAGAGTTTCGTGCGTTCGGAAAACTTACCTGCGCTGTACGCTTGTATCCAACACGGTCGAGGCTTACTTCACCAACTCAAACACGGCGAAAACGGGACAGTGGTCGGACGCCATCGGTTCATCAATAACACGGGTTTCGACGACACGAAACTGCCCTGTCGGTCGAAAGAAAATGTAATCGATGCGACTGCGCGGCTTCCTGGAAGGCGCGGACGGAGCGGCTGATTTATCGATCGCATTCGTCCACCGCTGTTGCAGAACGGTGACCGGTTCTGCAGCCGGAGTCGCATTCATGTCGCCGGCAAGAATTGTTGGAATGTTGTCTGCTTCGTTGGCAAACAGTCTGTTAATCGCATGTGCCTCGGCAACCCTGTCTTCTTCCACATTGTGCTGAAAATGGGTGCTGATGAACCGCAGCGGTTGATCGTTCGGGTCACGTACAGTCACGGCGATTGCCCCGCGAGGATAAGTCGTGCGTTCGACCGTGCTTTCGGTGTACGGCAGCGGCTGGATCAACACATCCAGGATTGGCAATCGACTTAAAACGGCATTGCCGTACAAACCGCCCTGGTAGTGCTGAGTCGGCCCGTAACGAACCGCCATATCCGTTAGTTGTCCGAGTCGCTGCGCTTCGTGAATGCGCCCCGACCGTTCGACACCAACGTCGACTTCCTGCAACGCGACCAGATCCGGTTTCAATCGATTGATCACCTGTGCCAGCCGAGGGATGTCGTAGACACCGTCGTTTCCCTGACCATAATGAATATTGTAGCACAGTACTCGAACTGACGGCAGTTCCTGACCAGCAACTGTCACCGCCGTAGCACACACGACGATCGCAAGCCGCAGGCAAACTGACACGGTTGACGTCAGGTCTTTGAAAGTTGAATAACGCCGTTTAATAATCGAAGAATAACACATTTTCCAAGGTCCTTTCAGAAGTCGTCCTTACGGCCACATCGTGCCAGAACTTGCTCCGGTAATGATGCTGTAAACAACACCGTCCACAACGTCCATCAGAATTTTCTTCCGTGTCGCACCGAACCGGATATTGGTCGACATGAACGGGAAGCAATGAGCCAGAATAGCAACAGTTCCGGTGACCTGAACCACTTTGCTGAAGTCCGCTCCCGAATTCAGCGCGAACGTTCCAGGATAAGCGATAAACACAGCCGTCACAAAATAGAACAGAAACGTCAGACCAGGCTTGCGCACCATATTCGGAGCACTGCCCCAGAGATTGATCGTGCCCCACGGGCCGACGACGACAGCCGCCTTTACCGTTTCGTCTTCCCGTTCTTCCTTCGAGCGATCACAGAAACACACACAGCGACCGGACTCCAGGTTCAGTTCTCGCGGCTTTCTGATGTTTTCAGCTTGGTTCGGCAGGGCAGCCCAGTCCGGATTGTGATGACCGATGATCACCCACGACATAAAATTGACAAAGAAGATGGGGACAGCGGATACCATAATCAGTACCCCGAGTGCGATCAGCTCACTCGGGACTTTGTCCCTGCGGCGAAGGGCCCGTACGTTTTGTTTCCGATTCCGCGACGGGCATCACACCGTAATTCTGACGTCCGTACCTCATGATGACCAGCCCACTGAGAATGAGTCCACCCCCAAACAGTTGAGCTCTTGTCGCGGATTCTCCTCGAGTCAGCCACGCTGCGACGATCGCGATCAGAGGAATCAGGTTCTGAATGATGGCCGCATGTGCGGCGCCAGCATGACGCACGCCGAAATTCCACATCGGCAGGGCCAGTCCGCTGGAAAGAACACCCGCGTACAGAATGACCAGCCAGACATCGACGGATTGGAGCGAGGGAACACTTTCTTCGTATCGTCCCATGGCAAGCAGCAGATGCAGTGGCAGCGCGATTACGGCGGCTGTCGCCGATAACCGCAGGGGCGAAATCGACTTCAGCATCGGCCGACTCACAACAGTGGCACCGGACCAGACGAGCGCAGCACCCAGAATGCAGAGATTGCCGGCAAGGTACTCTGAGCCGGTGGTGACGTCACCCTTCTGTAACGCCACAATTACAGTGCCCGACAGCGCCACCAGTAACCCGCACCATGCTATCCGCAGCAGCTTTTCACCGATGAACAATCGTGCCAGCAGGGCTGTCCACATCGGTACGGTGGAAATGATCAGAGCCGTGTTCCCCGATGTTGTTCTTTCGATACCCAGCAAAAACAAGAGCTGGTAGATTCCGGATACAACAATGCCGTAGATCAGCATTCGAGTTCGCGACACACCTGGCCGGGAGCGGTGCCCCTGTCGATACTCCGTCAGTGCAAAAGCCCCCAGCACACAGGCTGAAATCGTGAGGCGAACAGCATTGAAAACGTATGGGTCCAGCTGATCCAGCCCGGTCTTCATGATCGGGATGTTGATTCCCCAGATCAGGGCGACTCCCACGAGTGCAGCGTCCGGCCCGTAGCTGACGCGACAGGATGCTGCAGGAGCCGTGGGTGTTGAGGTTGCCAAGAGAAATTATCCGAATCGCGCGCTGTGTGGAAAGTTCGTGCTGAGGAACCATTCCCTGAACGGACACGCAGGTCAGCGATATGACCCGCCCCTTCTGAAGATTTTTCCGGGATTCGCGATCATGCGACAGCAGCAAACGACCCGGAACCCGGCCACTGTCCGGGACCGTTTGCTGTTCTCTTGAACGACTGCGGCTCCCGAGTGCGCATGTGCCTGAGCCTGAATGACGTTCGTCAACGTAGTTCGCGGCAGCAAATGATACCTTCCCAACATCCAAGTGACTCCTCATCCGGTGCTTCATCGTGCAGAATATCGGAAGTCCGGAAAGTGATTCGTGCGGCCGTGAAAATTGAACGGAGCTTAGAATGGTGATTCGAGCATTGATGTTGCTTGTCGCTGCGGCGCAGACAGCAGTGGTAGCCGACGACTGGCCTCAATGGATGGGGCCTGAACGCAATAACGTCTGGTACGAATCCGGAATCGTCAGAAAGTTCCCGGACGGCGGGCCAAAGATTCTGTGGCGGACCCCCATCGCAGGTGGATTCGCGGGCCCCGCAGTGGCGGACGGAAAAGTTTTTGTCACCGATTATGTGATCGACGACAACGTCAGGATCGCCAATTTTGACCGCAAGGAATTCACCGGTACAGAACGAGTATTATGCCTGAACGAGTCGACTGGAAACGTGCTGTGGAAACACGAATACGCAGTCAGATACACAATTTCGTACCCTGCCGGACCGCGTTGCACACCCAGTGTGGATGGTAACCGAATCTACACGCTGGGCGCAGAAGGAGATCTGTTCTGCTTTGATACTGCAACCGGCGATGTCGTGTGGCAAAAGAACCTAAGAACCGAGTACGGCGCGAAGACTCCGTTGTGGGGATATGCAGCGCATCCTTTGATTGACGGAAACAAACTGCTGACGCTTGCCGGAGGCCCCGGCAGCCACGCGGTCGCATTGAACAAAATGACGGGTGTAGAAATCTGGCGCACGGGAACATCGCCGCAGCAGGGTTATTCGCCGCCTGCAGTCATAAAGCACGCGGGCGTGCGCCAACTGCTGCTGCTGCGTCCGGACGCAGTCACGTCGGTAGATCCGGAAACCGGAAAAGAATACTGGTCAGTACCGTACAAAGCATCCAGCGGTTCAATGATCATGTCGCCTGTCGTTGCCGGTGAGTACGTATACGTCGCCGGGTTCAACAAACAAAGTGTGATGATCAGAATGGCATCCGGCAAACCCTCCGCCACGGAAGTCTGGCGTGGCAAGAAAGACATCATCTGTCCGGTGAATGTTCAGCCGTTTCTGGTGGATGACGTGCTGTACGGCTTCGATCAGAAAGGAGTCATGCGGGCCATCAGTATTCCCGACGGCGAACGACTGTGGGAAACCACCGACGTACTTGGACAACGCCCCGCCGATTCCGCAACAGCCTTCATTGTGCAAAACAACGATCGCTTCTGGCTGTTCAACGAACTCGGTGAACTGATCATCGCCCGGCTGTCTCGACAGGGATTTGAAGAAATCGACCGCGAAAAAGTCATCGAGCCCAGCAACGTTGCGTATGGTCGCGACGTCGTCTGGAGCATGCCGGCCTTCGCCAGCATGCATGCCTACATCCGCAACGACAACGAAATCATCTGCGTGGATCTGGCTGATCCCCAATAGCCACGCCTTAACGCCTGCCTTTACAGAAATGGTACTCCGATGAAAACAACGCTCTCATTATCCGTATTACTTTGTGTACCTCAGTTAATCCTTGCCGCCGACCCTCTTCTTCCCGGAGCACGGCCGGTTATTGACGCCAGCCAGTTCGCCAGTCTGCAGGCGGCGTTCGATGCCGTTCCGGAAGGTGGAGGTCTGTTGAGACTTCCGGCAGGTGACTTTGAGATCACTGAGCCTTTGCTGCTGCAGCGCGGTGATGTTCGAGTCGAAGGTGCCGGGTCAGCGACAAACCTCATCAACCGGAATGAAGACAGTAAACCCGCGTTAATCGTACAGCACCCGGATGGCCAAAAGGTGAACAAAGACGACCGCCTGTGGCGGGTTAATCTGTCGAACTTTCGTATCACCGGCAACGCCAGGAGCGGACATGGCATAGAGGCCATTCTAATAGAAGAAATTTTTGTGCAGGGTGTGTCGGTGTCGTACTGTGGCGGCGACGGCATCAGACTGGACCACTGTTACGAAGACCCTCGCGTCAGCGACTGTCTCATCACCTACAACAAGGCTGTCGGCCTGAACCTTCTGGGTTGCCACGACATCGTCGTGTCTTCAAATCAATTCGAAGAAAACCAGGACGCCCTGCACTGCATCGACAGCTTCAATATCTGCATGACCGGGAACTGTGTGGATGACCATCTGGGTAAAGGCGTGCTGATCGAAAACACGTACGGTTCGGTCCTTTCCGGCAACATGATTGAAGAATGCCGGGGGACTGCAGTAACTCTGGATCGCGACTGCTATGGCATCACCATCAGCGCCAATGTGATCGCTCATAACGGCGAAGGCGTCGACCTGGTCGATGCGCACGGGTGCGCCGTCAGTGCAAACACATTTACGCTCATGAAAAACCACGCGCTGCGAATCGGCGAACACAGCGGGCGGATCGCGGTGACGGGAAACAGCTTCTGCAACAGCTACCTTGGAGACGGTAAGATTAAACGCAAAGAGGGCGATCGTCTGGCTGGCGGACTGGTGCTGCATTCCACCAGCCACATTTCAGTGACCGGCAACGTGTTCTCCGGACTCAGCACCGCAGCGGTGGCGATAGAAGGAGAAACCGCAGAAATCACGTCATCAGCCAACGTTACTGTGGAACGAGCGAAAGAGTAATCGTTTCGTGGCTGATTGATGCCATTGATTCATCCGGCAACTCCGCAGGATATCTCATGCCAGCCAGCGCTGGTGCCAGACAGCGGTTGTTGACATGTCTTTCTGTCCGGCATACGGCTGGTTTGGCGGCGAAAATTCGATGATTCGCGCTCGCGCGGCCCGCCGGTCAGGATTCGGTCGATAACGTCATTCGGTTACGTGATCCGCAACAGACTATTTCACAAAAGCTCAAAATGTCGTTCGGTGCACGTTTGTTTACTGCAGTCTCCCGAGTCACTCCACTGGTCGTCCTTATAGCCATTGTGGCCATCCTGTTACGCAGAAAGAACGACTCACATGCAGATCTCCTGACCAATGCAAACTTTGTGGACAGGAATGAGCACGGTGAAATCAGCGTGGCTCACTCATGAAAGTACGAACCATCGGCGCAGCAATTCTCAGACCTTATCTCCCTGCGACAGCTGAGCATCGAAGACGCGTCGATAACAGCAGACGTTGCCGACGCCGTTGGCAATGTTGCCACACTCAGGAGTCTGTCTCTGGCAGGCAGTGAATTCGGCAACTCCGGCCTGTCCGTGCTGGATCGATTACCCGAACTCTACAGACTGTGTCTCAGTCGAACCCGCACCGCCACTGGCCTGCTGCGTTCGCTGAAATTGAATGACTGCCCCTGGGTGAATGATGATGTTCTGCTGCGCCCGCAAACATACCCAATACTTCAGTCGGTGAATCTCTCCGGCACTCAAATCACTAACGACGGAGTTCGTCTGCTGTTGAAACTGTCCGACCTTCGCTGGCTGGATCTGACCGGTTGTGCAGGCGTCGGGACCGAAACTCCGACTGTCGGCGCGGAACGGTTGTATCGACTGCATCTGCATAGTGCCACGGACCCGGACCTCGAACGAAGAATCGTCGTTGACTTCACACACGTCTACGAACTCACCCTCATCAACGGTAATTTCGAGAACGACAGTTTTCGGTATCTTGTCACAAACCGTTCTCTTCATTCGCTGCACCTGGTCAACTGGACACTTAGTCGTGATGCGGTCGTCTGTATCGGACAACTGCCGTCCCTCGTTACTCTGCAGGTCTCCGCTTCCAGGAAGATATGAGAAGACATCGAACAACTGCTTCCTGATCCTACGGGACAGAATCCGGGGTTCCAGATATCCATGTCTCCGATCGACGATTGACAGAACAGTTCTGGTTGAAACGCTTGTGAACACCGACCGAACACACCTCGCCCTTGAATTGATTCATTCGCGGTGGGTTGTCGCCCTCCCTTATTCACGACAGGGCCGACATACGCACACAGCCCAGCCGTTTTACGGAAATTGAAACCTACCGAGACGTGACGACCTTCCGAGAAGCATACACGGCTCGAAGAGGACAGGATGTCAGCATTTGCTGCCGGTATTTCGGCAAAATCACTGCAACAACCATCCGTCAACAGCTGAATCTCTGGGGGGAGATCCGAAGGCAGATCGATCACGCTCTGGAGCCGGCTGAATAATTGTAAGAGCCCCCCGGAGAAAACTCGCAAATATCGCGTTGGCCTCAGGAACAGAGTCCTGACTTATTGCCTCGGCTTCTCATTGGAAAACGCTGCGACGGTCAGTTCTCACACGCATCATGCGCCTGTCCCCCGTTCACGCGGTCGAAACTGAATCGCTCGCACCCCGAATCTCAGCCGTCCATAACGCGTTAATGTGGCAGAACAGCCCAATCCCATGCCAAAAGTCAAACACAACGGTTGAGCTATCGGGACGCGGCCTGATCATGACGTGAAATCACTGAGACAGAACGAATCATGTCTGATAATTACAGAAAACGGGTGTAATTTGGCAAGACACTCACCCTCGTCCGCGGCATCATTTAGTGTTCCGCACGTCTCATATGACGTGACATTTGCTTTGGCACTCTGCCGGAGCTCGACGGGGATCGCGGCCGGAGAATCTCACTCCGCTGACGTATCCGCTCCTAAACTCATACAGAGGAACCCCATGAAGCGACTGACCGCCTTATTGCTGCTGTTCACACTGCTATGTGCCTTTCAGATACCTTCTTCAGCTGCAGAGCTGCAACTGAAGAAGGGCGATCACATCTGCCTTGTCGGTAATGCCCTCGGTGAACGTCTGCAGCACCGCAATTACTGGGAAACGTCACTGCATCAGTCATACCCGGAACTGGAACTGACCGTTCGCAACCTGTGTTTCCCAGGCGATGAACCCTTCGAACGAATTCGCTCTATGGACTTCGGTGACCCGGACAGTCACCTGACGCACAGCAAGGCAGACGTTGTGGTGTACTTCTTCGGCTTCAACGAATCGTTCGACGGAGATCAGGGACTGACCGAGTTTGCGGAGCAGATGTTCAAACTGGTCAAGGAAACTCAGGACAAGAATTACAGCGGCAGCGGACATGCCCGGGTCGTCCTGGTCTCACCAATCGCATTCGAAGACATCGGCAATGCCAACGTGACCGACGGCACTGAGCAGAACGCCAACCTGTCGAAATACACGGCGGCTCTGAAGAAAGTGGCTGAAGAATCGGGCGCAGCGTTTGCCGACATTTACGCTCCGACAAAGGCACTGTTTCAGACTTCCGACGAACAGCTCACACTGAACGGAGCCCACCTGAACGACGCCGGTTACAAGGCGCTGGCGCCGTTGCTGATGAAAGCACTGGGACTGAAGGCAAAAGCGTCTGCTGCTCCTGCAGCACTAAAGGCAGAAGTCGACGATAAAAACTTCCACTGGTGGCACCGTTATCGAGCCGTGAATGGTTTCTCCATCTATGGCAAACGAGGCCTGGCCGGTACAGACGGTACGTATAACAACCGCGACGTGATGGAACGTGAACGAACGATTCTGGACGAAATGGCGGCAAACCGCGATCAACGCATCTGGTCGGTTGCTCAGGGCAACGTAGTCGCTGACAAATGTGACGACAGCAACACTCTGCCCTTTATCACAGTAAAGACCAACGTCGGCGGAACCAACGACAAGCAACGCAAAGCCGGAAAACTTGGCACACTGGATTACCTGTCCGGTGCTGAGCAGCAAAAGCTGTTCAAGATGGCCGATGGTTACGAGATCCAGCTGGTCGCATCCGAAGAAGACTTTCCGGAACTGGCGAACCCCGTCTCACTAAACTTCGACAACAAGGGCCGATTGTGGGTCACAACGATGCAGTCGTATCCACACTGGCAGCCGAAAACCAAAATGGAGGACAAGGTCCTGATTCTGACCGACGAAAATGCGGACGGTCGGGCCGACAAATGTACGGTTTTTGCCGACGGACTGCACCAGCCGACCGGTTTTGAAATCGGCCACGGCGGAGCATACATCGCTCAACAGCCCGACATCCTGTTCATGACAGACACTGACGGTGATGATGTGGCTGACACCAGCATTCGCAAGCTGGTTGGTTTTGACACTGCGGACTCACATCACGGCATTTCTGCCTTTGAATGGGGACCAGGCGGGGCCCTGTACTTCAACGAAGGCACGTTCAAGTATTCACAGGTCGAAAGCCCATACGGTCTGACGCGAATGCATGAAGCTGGTGTCTGGCGATACAACCCTCGCACCGAAGAATTCAGCACACACGTTTCACTGCCATTCGCCAATCCGTGGGGACACGTCTATGACAAATGGGGACAGGATTTCATTTCTGATGCCTCACCGGGTTTCAACTTCTGGGCAACTCCAATCAGCGGCAAAATCGATTATCCGGCCAAACACGCCGGAGGTTCGTTCAACGACAGCGTCAATAACTTCAAGGACACGTCTCTGCGAGGTCGTGACGCTTACCCGCGTTTCATCGTCAAGCGCACACGGCCTTCGGCGGGGAATGAGCTGGTATCCAGTCAGCACTTCAGACCGGAAGATCAGGGGGATTTCCTGTTGTGCAACGTGATCGGAGATCGGTCGATCCTGCAGCATTCGGTACAGGAAGTCGGCAGCGGTTTTGAAGGGACTGAAAAACCACCGTTAGTGTTCTGCGAAGATGGAAACTTCCGCCCCATCGATATTCAATTTGCTCCGGACGGCACGTTGTACATCTGCGACTGGCACAACGCCCTGATCGGACACCTGCAGCACAACCTGCGTGAACCCAATCGTGACCATCAACACGGTCGCATCTGGCGAGTCATCTGTACAGGTCGTGATCTGGTAAAAGCTCCGGCAATTGCCGGCCAGCCGATTCCTGCCGTGCTGCACGCCCTGACCGAGTACGAAGACCGTACTCGTTATCGGGCACGCCGTGAACTGGCAGAACGCGCCAGCGACGATGTTGTTCCTGCCGTACAGAAATGGGCGGCAGGACTCAACAAATCCGACGATGGCTTCACGCACGCAGTTCTGGAAGCAAACTGGGTGCTGCAGTCACACAATACTGTCGACATGGATCTGCTGACGTCTTCCCTGAACGCCGATGATCATCACAGTCGAGCAGCCGCAACTCGGATTCTGTGTTACATGCGTAACAAAGTACCGAACGCTCTGAAGCTGATTCACGAGCGAATTAATGACGACCACGGGCTTGTGCGTCTGGAAGCCGTGCGAGCCTGCAGTTTCTTCGGCAGCGAAGAAGGCATTGAAACGGCACTGGACGTGCTGAATCACGACGTCGACGAATACCTGCAGTACACACTCGACGAAACGATGCGGCACCTGGAAAGCCTGTAACCCCGCAACGGCTGCGGAAGTTCACAGAGGAAAACCAGGAAGCCCGGCGTTGATGAAATGTCGGGCTTCTGCTGTCTTAATCACGATGATTTGTTGGGAATGTTTGGAAATGTCCTGGTACATACTTATCACCCTGATGCTGACACCGACCATCGTTGCGCAGGACCATGCGCACGAACACCATGAATCCGGCGAACAGAAGATCGAACGTCCCAGGATCCTGCTGGACAAGAGTGCCCGTATCGTTGAATACCAGCTGAAGCGACTGGACAACGCCCGTCTGCTCCTGGTGGAAACAGCGACCGACGATCCGAAGTACGCTCCGGTCTTTAAAGCCATTCTGCTGCGGCCAGGCCTGTCGCGGCAGAATCGCGAAGAATCACTCCACGGCCTGGTCGCCATTAACGGCACGGACACCGCCACCGAGCTCCTGGCGGCACTGGAGTCGCTTAATGATGACGACAAAGATCAGCAGCGAGTTGGCCGACAGCTGTCAGGAATTCTGCTGACTCATTCCAGAAAGGTTCTGGCAGCACGAACCGACGATCTGCAAAAGGCCATGTCAGCGGAAAGCAGTGTGTTGCGCGCCACCGGATACGCAGGATTGATTGTGGCAGACCGGGCCGAAACAGCGTGGCAGCAGGGTGAAACGAATGAAGCAGCACGACTATCATACCTTTCGGCCGTCTCACTGGTGCCCGCCGGAGAAACTCGAAACGCGTTACGTGACAACGTCGTTGCCTCGCTTGATGCGTCTCAGCCTGACGCAGTGCGATCCAGTGCCATCCGGGCCCTGGCAGCGATTTCCGCAGACCAGGCAGACAGCTTCGACAGACTGGCGCACTTTGTTTCGTCAGACAGATTGCGCACACCCGCTGTACGCAGCCTCCTGAAAATTCCGAATCCGGCTCGCAGCGCGATAACAGCAGGGCAACTTGTCGACGTGCTGGTGAAACATGCTGAAAACACTCCAGCAGCGCAACGGACGACCGGTGAGTTTCTCGATGCCATGCAGCTGGCTGACGAACTTCTGCGCAAACTGCCGGCAGCGGATTCGAAAACTTATCGGCAGCGTCTGCGAGACGTCACAGTCCGGGTCGTCCGCCTGCATACGGTTGAAGAGGAGATGCGATACCACGAACCGTTCTTCGCTGTTGAAGCCGGGCGATCTGTTCAGGTCGTGCTGGAAAACGAGGACCTGATGCCGCACAACCTTGTGATCACCAGAACAGGTAAGCTGAAGGAAGTGGCCCTGGCTGGTGCCGAACTCGGCACAACACCGGGACTCGATGGAAAACTCTATGTTCCCGACAGCCCGGATGTGCTGTTTTCAACAAGCATGGTCAACGCCGGGAAACGTGCAGTGCTGACATTCACAGCTCCAACGGAACCTGGCGAATATCCATACGTCTGCACATTCCCTCGACACTGGATGCGCATGTACGGAGTTATGGTTGTGGTTCCGGATCTTGACACGTGGCAGCGAAATCCGACCACGCCCGGGGACCCACTCGGCAACAATCGCTCGTTTGTGAAGAACTGGAAGATGACAGACTTCGATGCGAAGAAACTGACCGAGAGCCTCCGGGGGCGCAGTCCGCAAATTGGCGCGAAGCTGTTCAAGGATGCGACCTGCCTGGGCTGTCACAAAATGAAGACAGAAGGCGGAGCCGTTGGCCCCGACCTGACCGACCTGATGAAGCGATGGAAAGGGGACCGCCACGGAATTCTGCGTGAGATTATTGATCCGAGTTACAAGATCGATCCGAAGTATGCGGTCAAGATCGTGATTGACATCGACGGGCTGACCACGTCAGGGATCGTGACCGCCGAAGACAACAAGTCGATTTCGATACTGGTAAATCCCGAGGTGCCGGAACCGAAGGTCATTTTGAAGGATAACATCGAAGAAATCATCCCTTCCACCACGTCGATGATGCCGAAGGCACTGCTGGACAAGTTCACCACTGACGAAATCATGGAAATTCTGAGCTACATCACAACCGGTGAATAAGAATCAATAACATAGCCAGACCACCTGGAGGGCTGCGGTGTACGAAACAGCAGCCAGCGACGTCGATGAGAAGAGCGATGCCCTTACAGTCGAACGGACAGAGGCAGCAACGAGGAGTCCGGTGCTCGTTTAACCGCGTGTCGAACGGGCCGCGATTGTGTGACAGACACGCGCGACTTTGCTCTTTGGTTCTTCCCGATGACCGTTCGTATTATCGCACAAACCGACGCGTTGTGATTTTTTCGGCGGCCCTGTCCAGATTAAAGGACAGTCGTAACTGCCTGCCTTCGCACTGAATGCGGTGAATACGGAAGGCGGGAATTCGTTTGTCCATATGGCGCAAGTCAAGTGTGCGGGGAATTTGCAACGGTGAAATACCTGCGACGATCTTTGTTGCCTGGTCACCGATCAGCTTTGTCCATGTATCTGGAGCTGCGCTGCTGTCGACAGGTTCGACCGCAATTTTCTGCAGAGCAATCGCCCAGTGTCCATCGGCTCCACCCTGCCCCCTCAACACAATCTTCATCTGATGCATCTGACTTGGTGGCGTTAGTTTCGCAACCACCTGAAACCGGACTTTCAGCGTCAACAGGCCATTCTCAAACGCCAAAGACACGGGTTCAGATTCGGCCAGCTTCAGGGAAAAGATAAGCGGCTCAACGGATGATCCTGCCGACGACAGCAGCGATTGCAACACCGCCTGAGAATCCTTCTTTACGTTCTGAAACGTCAGGACCGCCTGATGCAGCGCAGTATCGGATATCGTCAGTCCACCTAATGCCTGTTTATTAAGCCAGTGGTTTGTGCTGTCCTGCGAAATAGTCACAGCAATGGCTTCCTCGTCCTGCAGATCCGTCGTGAGAATCACTCCGGAGGACGCCGCCCGTTGTGTCGTCAAGGGGCCGGATGCCGACAGAGAAAAACTGTTTTCGGTCGTACTGGCTGCCCACGAAATCCGTTGATCGGCTGAGACCTCGGCGATTGTCCGCCGAAGATTGGTCCACTTCCCGTTGAGCTCAGCCAGGTGGCGGTCCACCTGCGTATTGATCTTCCGCAGCACGTCGTCAGCCACCTGCCGCACAACGATGGCATCGGAAGTCGGCATCCGCCGCATAACTTCGTTCCGAGCGATTTGATCGCTAAGGCGGCCCAGCAACGGCATACCGGAAACAACGCTATTGACGACCTGGGGAAACTGCCGGGCCTGCAGATTCCCGTATGCTGGTTTCGTCAGTAATTTCTTGCCATCAAAGAACACCGGTTTAGTGACGCGGAAAGTGTGATTCCCCAATGTCGCCACACGCGCCTGTGGTGTCAGCCCAACGGTATTACTGGAAACAACACCGGTCGAAACAACGTGCAGTCGAGCCGTCCCGCGGCTTTCTACCGACGTCAACTGAACCGATGTGGTCGTTGTCTGAACGCCACGGACGTTGGCCTCCATAACCTGCGTGGTCACGTCGTTGCTTTCGACAGTCTGCCGCTTGACAAAGTGACTCAGCACATTCGTGCGAACCGTCAAAGAAAAATCGTCGATAAGCTCGCCCGCCACGCCGGAACGGGGAACGACATCATGTGTCGGAATCGTAAGCGAAGGTACGGCCTCAAATGTCTGAGCACACGATAATGAAGCCAGAACACCAGACAGCATCACGCTGAGTCCTGAACATACCTGTAATGGAGATCCTATGTGTCGCATCAGACAAAAACATGTCAGCAGGGGGCGTGTGGGAAGAAACCCCGAACGAAAAAATGCCGCAGAGACCTGAAAAACTGAAGCTTCCCGTCAGACCGCATTTCGTCTGACCGAGTGCCTGTTACCAGCTTACGCAACATCTCAAAAGCGGGCTACAATTTTCCCGTTGGTGACCCGGAATCCACGCAGACCTGCGCCGCTCGTCCTGAAAATTCAGATTCACCCCAAGCCAGACCACCGCCACACCCCCTTAAGCACTAATAGTCACGCAGGCAACCTATCTTCCCCCGGACGCGTAATATCAACATTGGCCCCTCGCCCATATTCGAGTACAAGCCAGTAGCCCGGATGTTCGCATAGAAGCTCGCGACAAAGTCGCCACTGACTCAGCCAGTGTTTTTGTGACCCGTTTTCGCAATTGGTCGAAGGAACGACTCATGGCATGGCTACTACTGGCAGTTTCAACCGCCGTCCTGTACTGGATCTATGATGGCTACGGCCGCTTCCTGCAACTGTGTGTCGCTGTCCGGCGTGCCGTCATCCGCCGCGGATCTGTGAAATCAGATGTACAGGAACCGTGGCCGGAAATGACTGTCCTGTTAACCGTGCATAACGAGGAAGCCGTCATATGCCAGCGAATCACGAATACGCTGGCGTGTGACTACCCAGCCGACCGTGTAAGAATTCTGGTGGCTTCGGACGGCTCAACGGACCGCACATGTGAAGTTGTGCGGTCGATCGCAGATGATCGCGTCAGCTTGATGGAAACACCGGGGCTGGGAAAAACGGGAACACAGAACGAAGCCTTGAAAAAGGTGACTTCCGAGATCGTGGTATTCACGGATGCAGACATTGTTTTCGACGTCGAATTCCTGAAAAGGGTGGCACAGAGATTTCAGGACCCTCATGTCGGAGCGGTTGATGGTCGGCTGATGTACTCACCCGGCAACGGTGATGCAAACACCGCCAGCCAGGGGTTTTACTGGAATTATGAGATGAAGGTGCGTCATCTGGAATCTCAGCTGGGCTGGCTGGCGGTGGTCGCGGGAGCTTCCTTCGCCGTCCGCCGTGAGCTGCTGCTGACAATGGACCCGTCAATTGGCGAAGACTGCATTGTGCCCCTTGACGTTGTGCAGCAGGGCTACCACGTCGTACACGAACCGCTGGCAAAAGCATTTAACGAATTCGAGGAAGGGTCCGGAATCACGTTGCGAAGACGTATTCGTCAGACTCTGCGAAACTGGCAGGGTACCTGGTCTCGTCCGACTCTGCTCAACCCGCTGCGTCACCCCTGGTACGCGCTCGCATTGTGGTCTCACAAACTGTTGAAGTGGCTTTCACCGGTGTTTCTGCTGATCGCACTGGCCGCGTCCTGCTGGCTGCTGTTCGCTGCCCCCGGCATGTTTTCAATCCTGGCGGCCCTGCCCTACCTGGTTCTGTTTGCCATGGCCGGACTGAATTGGCTGGCAAGTGCGTTTGGCCGCAATCTTCCTGGTACGGGCATAGCTTTCAGCTTCTTGCTGGCGAATACGGCGTTTCTGGTTGGAATCATTCGCGCCACGCTGGGGCGTAGAATTCACGCCTACCGCAACGCCTGAAGCCTGCCCGGGGCAGGAAATCTCGACCGGCAGAGAGTCAGGACGGCTCTTAAGTCTTGGTGGTTATGTAACTTGGGACCATTACCCTAAGCAGAATCAAAGGACAGGACGCCACAACAGTCCTGCACTGTGGCGACAAACGCGATCCGCGACGCCCCGAACATCCCAGGTCTGCTGATTGGTGTTGGCCCGATTTTCCGTGTGGGATATCCTTCGCGACAGACTTTTTTGCGGTCCTGGCAGGCGCGGCACTCGCGGCTCTGGCCGGAATCACTGAAATCAACAGGGAAGTTGGCTTCATGAGTGCGATCAAAACATCCGTCAAACGCGCGTTTCGAACGTTCGGCTTTCGCGTCAACCGCGTGCCCAGAACGACGTCACTGGCGTACGAAGACCTGTTTCCTCTGGCCACCTATTCACCCTGGAATATCGACCAGGGTTTCATCGACGCGTACGACGACATCCAGCATCACACGCTGGTCGACAAGTACCGCTGTTACGAACTGTGGCAGTTGACCGAGCAAAGTGCAAAACTGTCCGAAGGCGCCATTCTGGAAGTCGGTGTCCGGCGCGGTGGCACAGGCGCTCTGATCGCTCGCAAGGCTCAGGAATGCGGCATTACGGACAATGTCTACCTGTGTGACACGTTCACCGGCGTCGTGAAGACCGGTGAAATGGACGAAACGTACGGTGGTGATGAGCACGACGATAGGTCACCCGAAGTCGTGGTCGATCTTGCCCGAAACATGCAGTTAATGAACGTCGAAATCCTGCAGGGGATCTTCCCGGACGAAACAGAAAATGAAGTGCAGGATCTGACGTTCCGCATGTGTCACATCGATGTGGAAGTGTATCAGTCAGCCAAAGAGGTGACTCAGTGGGTCTGGGACCGTCTTGTTCCAGGCGGTATTGTCGTGTACGACGACTACGGCTTTCAGTCCTGCGATGGCATTCTGAAGTGCGTTGAAGAACAGCGGAACATGAACGACCGCATCGTCCTGCACAACCTGAATGGCCACGCCGTCGTAATCAAAATCTGAAACCCAAGATTCGAAATTCTACTTTATCCAGCACATCACGAACGATGGTCCTATGAATATCCGAACGGTTAATTCGATCGACGCTCTCACTGAACTTCTTCAGGACGGCGACGTCCTTATCAATTTCACGTCAGAGGCCATCGCCAGCCTGGCACCTGCGGTATCAATCTCTCAGGACGGCAGGGCAGGACTGATCCAGGGCCCGGCCTATCCTGTCGACGGTAACATAGACACGAAGGCGGTCAGCAATCTGGTGAAGGACGATCAGCAGCTTGTGGTCGTTACGGACGGGATCGACAAATCGGCAGAAGTCGTGGCGCAGCTTTTCAAACATGAAGTCTCCCACGTGGTTTATGTGCTGGATCAGGTCTGTGCCGCGGACGACTTTATGGATGAAGAAGATTCGGAAGCCGTCGCAGAGCGACTTCGACAACTTGGTTACATCTAGAGTTTTTTCCTCGGGATTACGCCCCTTATATTCACATTTACTCAGTCGGCGACCAACGGCAGCGGGCTATTATCTTCCGAGCGTCAGCTCAAATCAGCATGCGGACCGTCCCGCACAAGGACAAGGCAAAGGAATGCCTGCACTATTTTTACTTGGGATCGATGGACTGCCACGATGGATGTGGCAGCAGTTTGCTGATTCAGGCGTCATGCCGAACAGCAAACCACTGCTGTCGTCCGGCACACTGGTACCGATGAAATCTGCGCTGCCGGAGGTATCGTCGGCAGCATGGGCGTCAATCGTCACGGGCGAGAATTCCGGCGGACATAATGTCTACGGCTTCACGGACCTGATCGACGGCAGCTACACGCTTGGCTTCACCTCATCGCGCACGTTTCGGACAAAACCGTTCTGGCAGCGGGAAGACAGCAGCCCGTCCCTGATCATGAATGTGCCGCAGACGTATCCCGCACAGCCACTGGATGGGATGCTGGTTTCCGGCTTTGTTGCTCTGGACCTGAAGAAAGCCGTTCATCCTGCAGACCAGTTGCCGTGGCTGGAAGCCGTCGGTTATTCCATCGACGCAGACATGTCACTGATTGAGACCGGCAAGTCGGAATTCGTGTCCGAACTGCACAAGGTCATGGCCACTCGCTGCGAAGCGCTGCATCATCACTGGGACCGTGAAGACTGGCAACAGATCATGTTTGTGCTGACCGGCACAGACCGACTGAATCACTATCTGTGGGAAGACTATGAGGACGCCTCTTCGCCACACCACCAGCCGTTTCTGGATTTCTATCACGAAGTCGACGTTCAGATCGGTCGAATCCTGGAACGACTGGACGACGACACAACCATTGCCGCCGTATCCGATCACGGCTTTGCGGCTCAGAAGATGAGCGTCAATCTGAACTGCCTGCTGGCCCAAAACGGATATCTGCAATTGCGTGAATCGGATCGGCCGTCGTACATCGACATGCTGCCCGCAACACAGGCGTTCGCCATGGATCCCGGACGAATCTATCTGCATCGTGAGGGCCGGCATCCCGGCGGAACGGTGACGAATGAACAGGCCGAAGAGCTGATGCAGCAGTTGACGAGGTTTCTTTTATCAACCGAAGTTAATGGTGTGAAAATCGCAACGGACGTCCATCGCGGCACGGATATCTACACCGGTTCGTTTGCTCATCGGGCACCCGACCTTGTGGTCATGCCTGCTACAAACGTAGCGCTGTCGGGACGGATGAATCTGTCACAGCTGATCGAACCAACGGCCATCAACGGCAAACACACGTACACAGAATCATCGTTCTTCGTTCGAGGCAATAACCTCGGACAGATTCCGGACGACATGAAAGTCGAAAACGTCCTGGATGTCATCATGCCCGCAGCACAGGAACGTTACAAAGCCGCTTAGACCACGACCACAGAGACGCCCGCTATTCCGCTTAGTGCTGTATGTGACTGCCCATTTCAGTTCCTCCAGAATCCCATCAAATCCATGTCTGAATCCACTGCCTGTCACAACGCCAACCAGACCTGCTGGAGCTGTCCAGCTGTCGAATTCAAAGGACACGTCGATTTTCGAGCATGCGGCCAGGCTGCTTTCCGCAAGGCGGCTGAAGGTCAGTTGGTGGTGGAATGTAAACGTCGTCCGGAGATCGGTTACTTCGATCCCACGTCGATCACGTTCGAACACTGTACCGAATGGAAGAAGACGGATTCAGGGTATCTGCTGGACGGCATGCGCGTGCTGATTCTTGGGATGGACGGATATCTTGGCTGGCCACTGGCTTTGAAACTGGCGAAGCAGGGCTGCAAGGTCTACGGCATTGACAACCTGCTGCGGCGCAAACTGGTGGCCGACCGCGGTGCACAGTCAGTGATTCCCATCGAATCAATGGAGAACCGAGTCAAAGCTGCCAACGAAGAGCTGGGCGTGGATATCGATTTCCGCGAAATGGATCTGATGGATCGAGACGCGCTGTTCGCGTACATCAAGGAAGTCCAGCCCGAATCAATCGTACAGTTTGCGGAAATCCCCAGTGCACCGTACAGCATGGCCGACGTCGACAAAGCCGTCGACACGATTCAGAACAACGTCGTCGGTACACTGGGTCTGCTTTTTGGCGTTCGCGACCACGCGCCGGACGCGTCCATCATCAAGCTCGGCACGATGGGTGAATACGGCAGTCCACTCACCGGTCGCCCACTGTTTGAAGGCCTGTTTCCCGGCGACGCTGTGCTGCAGTACAAGGGTGAAGAATGGAGTCTGGGTGGCGAACTGACGCCTCGGGATCCCGTCAGCTTTTACCACGTCAGCAAGGTTCAGGGTACATTCAGTGTGTACGAAGCCTGCAAGTACTGGTGGCTGCGCAGCTACGATGTGATGCAGGGCGTGATCTATGGCAACCATTCCGATGAACTGGCTGCTCACCCATCGTTAGCGACTCGTTTTGATATCGATGAATGGTGGGGCACAGTGGTCAATCGCTTTGTTGCTCAGGCAGTGATCGGCATGCCACTAACGATTTACGGCAGTGGAAATCAGCTTCGCGGTTACATCACACTCAAGGATGCCATGCAGTGCATCACGCGACTTATTGCCGCCCCGCCGGAACCTGGTCAGTACGACGTGGTTAATCAGGTAACGGACGTCATGTCGGTCAAACAGATCGCTCAGACGGTCGCCACGATTGGCGCCGAATTCGGTCTGGACACCGAAGTTCAGCGGATCGAAAACCCACGCGTTGAAGCGGAAGAACATCCGTACGAAGTCATTCACGACAAGCTCAGTGAAAACTTCGGCTTTGCATCCGAATCATCGTTCGAAGACGAAGTGCGAGGCATGTTCGAGGTACTGACAAAACCGGAAGCTGTCGCACGTATTAAGGAACAGGAATCGAAACTCTTCCCCAC